>Ga0265297_10000131_pt1 | contig 250409 bp, 228 predicted proteins | sample Munlanlwell13791_FD_192502 | JGI IMG/M metagenome (GOLD analysis project Ga0265297, IMG submission 192502) | Leachate microbial communities from a municipal landfill in Southern Ontario, Canada - Leachate well 137-91 | ecosystem: Engineered > Solid waste > Landfill > Unclassified | place...
TCAAGGCAACGGGAAGCTTACTCTTGCGACATCCGACGCCTATCGGCTTGCCGAGATAACCCTCGACTTTGAGGACGGGGAAGCGCAAGCGCTGATTCCCGTCGAGGAGCTGAAGGGATTAATCACGGCGCTGAAGAAGGCGCACAGGGTTCGGCTGGCAATTGAGCCCAACGGCAACGGCTGCAACGGCCTTATCATCGAGACCGAGGCCATCCGCTACAAACTAGCGGGTGAAAGCGGCACATTCCCCGATTATCAAAAAGTAATCCCCGCCGAGTTCAAAGCGGCGGCTCGATTCGATACACGGGAGATGATGAAGGCGGGAGCAAGCCTCAGCGCCCTGTCGCTGGACAGGACATCGGCAATAACCCTTGCTCTGATGGATGGGAAGTTGACGCTGTCGGCGACGGACGACAGGGGAAGCGCTCAAGTCGAGGCCGAGATTGAAGGGGAAGCGGAAACCGCCCTAAGCGGCGCATATCTTACGCAAGCGCTCAAGGCGCTGGGCGGAATGGCCGAGGTCAAGCTGAGCAACCCCAAAACGCCGATACTGTTCGCCGTTGACGGCTATCGATTGGCGGTTATGCCAGTAGTCATGCCGTCAAAGCCGAAGGTTCACATCGAAGCCGAAGCGGAAGCGATAGCGAGAGAGGCCGAAGCGAAGGCCGAGAGGGAAGCCAAAACCCATGCCGAGAAGCCGAAGAAGAAGCATCGCAAAGCCAAAGAGCCGGTAGCAGCATAAGCCTATAGAGCGTTTAGCCCGAAACAACAATCACGCAAGGAAGCGGGGGTGTCCCCGCTTTTTTGCTTTTTCCGAAGAGAAAGGGGCTATGTCTCCCCGTGCGTGGGATGCATAGCCCCTTTTTTTGACCGAAACACCGAGCGGGAAGGGGGTGATTAACGTGGTCAATACCTGTAAGGACAAGGTTCGGGACGAACTCAGGGATCGCATATCGGACATACGGAAATTATGGCGGCTGTACCGCAAAGACCCCGAGGCGTGTGATGAGGACTTGGGCCGGTTCGATGAGTACGGCCTGTGCTTCGATTATGTGCCCAGAGATACCTTCAGCGACCAGAAGCGCGGCTTCTTCCGCTGGCAACTCTCATACGGCGGCCCTCAGGACGAGTTCCGTTTCTTCACGGACGAAAACCTGGACCCTGTAGAAATCGAGTACTGGTACCTGGACTGGTTCGACGGTGCCGGGGTAAAACTGTGCGGGCGTGATTATGAGTTGCTGGCCGAAATCTTCGGGGACTTCAAAGAGATGGGCGCAGTCGAGGAAGAGCGCAGAAAGGCAATGAGCGACTGTTAATAAGGCCATGCTTAAGTTGGGGCGGCCAACGATCCTCGAGATGTGCCCGGAAAGGAGAGACGATTGCAGGAACGTAAGCTGACTGTGAATTATCTGTACAGCAACGGCAACAAGAAGCCTTATCCGTTTATTAGACTGCAGGGCAGATGGCTGGAGAGGCTGGGTTTCACCGTTGGGGATAAGGTGACTGTGACTGCCGGTGATGGGAGGATAGTTATAATGCCCGTCAAGAAAACTGAATAAGGGAAGGCTTCAAGATAAGGGGGCCGGGTGTCGAGAGATATCCGGTCCTTTTTTTGTGCTTAGTTAAACGAAATAAGTATTCAAGCATAAAAGGATTTGTATGTCAGACAATTCTAACGTAGCTTTTCGACAACTGTCTGTCAATTTGAACAAATATGGGGAGTTGCTGCTGGTACATAATCAATTATTTATTCTATCCATACCAGACAGCATAGCCGAATTTACGCAGGCTCTTTGCCAGCTTTGCCTCAGCTTCTTCAGCCTCTGCGCGAGTCTTGAACGGATCCAGCAGGTCGACGATATTGGGGTATAACCGGATGCCGTAATCACGGGCATATCTATTGGCTTTGTAGCCATTGAGGTGTTGCTGAAACCGCACTTCAGGTGCGCGTGCCGTCTGTCCTACGTAAAGGCATGGTTTGCCCGGGATATAGTCTGGATTATCAGACATGAACTTTTTGTTTGAAAGTACTTTTTTATTCAGTTCGATTACGTATAGTCTGTACGGCATGTTTTTTGCCTACTGAATAGTAAGTATAGCCGCAGGGGGCAGCGCGCGCCCCCCGGTTACTGTGTACCCCTTTCGCCGCAACTCCGCCGCCAGTTTCTTCTCCATCTTGACCGCTGCCTGCGATAGTATCTGGTTCAGGCACTATGAATAGTAGTGCACTAATTTAGGTGGTAGGTCACTATGAATCAGAGTGAAAGTTGATATCAAATATCAACTTTAATATTCCGGGGCGTTGTGGTGTGCCAAGAACCGATTTTTGTATTTGTCGCCCAATCGAACTATTCGATACAATGTTACCGTGAGCAGAAGGGTTTCGATACTTCCTTATAATCTCAAGATCATTTGGTAATCTATTAGATAGAAATTCAATATCAATATCATAACCTGCGATAAATGATTTTAGCAGTGGGTGAGATTTGATACCATGAAGTAGCCTTTCAATTTGTTCTAGGTCGATACTCATATCTATTATTATTCTTCTATCACCAAAATCAATAGATTTAGTTTTCTGAGAAACCATGAATTTAACAAGAGGTTCTAAGAATCGCTTTCTAAGCTCAGCTTCTATGGCATTTGAATAGCCTACTATTGATTCACCCCAAGATAACTCATTCTGATTGAGACTATCGAATAAATACTCAGCGTTGGTCAATGAGCCCGGGTTAGCCAGTTGTCGAATCCAATCTCCATATTTATCTACAAGCTTTTGTTGGGTTGTTAGGAGGTTTTGTTGAGAGTCTCCATCGCGTAGTTTTTTTATCTCTTCTCCCATAGCAGATTTTATAGGGCTCAAGTTGTCTTTAACGGATATATCCATCATTTCCCTAAACTTTTCAAATAATTTCTCTTCTGGTGACTTCGTAGATAAGACTTCTTTAAGGTCCTCCTGCAATTTTGGATTTAGGCTCTTTTCCAGATCAATAGGCTCTATCTTAGGCTTTATTGAGTCAGGGTCAATCAATGCTTCCGCAAAGCCTATCTTAACAGCCCAATAAAGATCATTATTGGTCCCAGCTTCAGATAAGCTAGTCCATTTGTATCGAGGCAAGGAATCCCACATGGACAAATACTGTTCACGTAGGCTGTGCCAATTTCGGTTTTCGTTGTATTCCAACAAAATTGCAGCTACTAATGTTCCATTAAGCCAATCATCTCCTAGTCCCCCATAGTCAAATAGCTTTATTGAAGTCTTTTTATCTTTCCAACCATTAGATATAATCTTATAGTTTTTACCAGACAGATCAGCTTTATTTCTTAACGCATAACGGGCTATTAGATTCCCAAACTTCCATGCTAAAAACTGCGGAGAAGTCACCTTGTTGTTTGATGGATGGACTCCTGATATATCTGCTTCACCGCAAACTTCAATAACATCGGAGACTCTATCAAAGAGGCAAACCCAGTCTTCTGCGTCATTAATAGTTTCGCATTTTACGGCGAATAATTCTACGAGATCAGGCACTGCTTCCATTAGACCTTCAGAGAAATTCCCCGGGCTATTAGATGAAAGCGCTTCTGTCAATAGACGAAATGCAGAATCATAATCTTGCCTCTCAACATAGTAAGCTTGTAGGACTATTGCGAAAAGAACCTCAGCGATTTGCATTGCCCCTACTGTATCTGTTTTTAAGTTTGTTCTAATTATTGACTTAGTGCGTTCTTCCTCTCCTTTTAGCAGAAGAAGTGTGCGCAATGCCAAGCTTGTGTGGAATAGCGTTTGAGTATCTGCCTCTGATAGCTTTTCTTCATCACTAAGTTTTCGATATAGAGGTTCTATGGACTCATACGCTGGTTCGACCAGGTCCAAATCTTTGCTATCCGAAAGGATTTCCAATGATAAAAAGAATACTAAATCTAACAGAGCCGGGTGATTCATTTTCCCTTCATACACATTGATATTACGAAGCAGTAAACCAAGCGCATAGAGTGCTATCGTAAAAGGTGCTTGCCAAGACAGATCCCCCTCTTTTATAGCTGTCATACTGTTTTTAATATTTAAATAGACAAGTTTATCTTCATCCATTATTTGCTTTAATAATTCACGAAATCTATTACTTTCATTATTGGCATCTGATGATACTTCCATGAATTCTCTCCTCCCAGATTTAGGCATAAAGATAATCAAGAACTGGTTCTATTTTTTTATTGTCTATATAAAAGTGTTCGTATCACCCCAGCTCAGCCCATTGCTTAAGTATAGACGCCGGGGGCAGCGCGCGCCCCCTGGTTACTGTTACCCAGATATACTCATTGACAAGCGCCAGCACCGTGGCATCCGGCCTATCCAGCTTCTTGGGCAGGTTGTCAATCTTGAAACCTTTTGCTTGACACAAATCCGCTATGTGGCAGGTTAATCCCTGGATTATTTTCAGATAATTGAAATAAGAATCAGGTCTGCCGTCACACTTGAACCTCTTTCGCATTGCTTCATCCCAGGGCATCAATGCCTCAGGCCTTATAGCGAAGAGAATCTTGGAGGCTGCGGTTTCCCCTATGCTAACCATTTGTTTTTTTCCGTTGCGGATACGCTCAGCACCTGGCATATCCTTCAGAGCTCCATATGAATGAGCGGCTGCTTCCAGCTCGTTGTCCTTCAGGTTCCAGATCGGTTTCCTGCCTGAAAACAGGCTGGCACCATATTTCTGCTGCCATATTAAGATGCTTTTAGAGGCGAGTTTGTGCTGGTCCCGGGCAAGGTTCCTACAGCCCCAATCATTCAGCCATTGCAAGAGAGATTCGCGATGGGTAGGATTAGTCAGGTCTATACAACCATCGGTAGACTCTTTTAAGAGTTTAAGTGATTCATTGAACGGTGTTAGAGAATTATACATTAAGCAGGCAATAGCCAGCTTGGACAGAGTCACATCTTTGATATTCACCTGGCAGGAACCTCTCGGCCCAGGATCTCGCTTTCCACATACTGCTTAAACTCATCTGTGGATGTGAAGCACCGATATCCCGCTTGACTGGCGATAGCGATTACGTCGGTGTTTTCATTTAAAAGGACGGCAACCGGCTGGCTGAGTTCTTCCTGGATGCCATTTGGCCACGCTAAGTCAAACACTGCTTTCTGCTCTCCGGTTACAGCATCTGCGAAACCATAAGCCATTACACCGCGGGAGAGCTCCTGTGCTTCCATCCAGTCGTTGAGGGTTTCCAGTTGCTCTTCTTCCTCCTCACTGGCTATACCGCCGCATACCGCGACGGCTGCGGGTACAGCCCCCGCAGGACCGGCAAGCCAGCGAATGTCACCACGTAGTAGATCTTCCATACGCTTATTGAGCTCTTCGGCAAGAAGCACTTTACGAGCTTCGAGAAACTCGCGAAAATGTTCGATCTTCCACAGTGCCGGGTCTGTGGGAACCCACTGCGATGCCAACGCGCCAGGATGGGCTTTCTCAACCTCTGGAAAATACTTCTCTGGCAGCCGGTCTCTGATGTCGAGATTCGTATCCTTTGTGAGGAAGCAGAAATTCGCAAGCGCATTGACTTCAGGCCGCTTGTATTTCAACTTGTAGAGCTGAGCTTTAGGGAAGATATGGTGCACCTCTAGCTTGCTCATCTTTCCGAGCAGATTGGCCTTCAGTGGGAGGCCAGTGCCCCAGTCACGCGCCTCGCCCATACGAGTGAGTAAATATAAAACCGGGTAAAACCGGGCGCCTAGGCTCCAACCAGTGAAATGTCCTGGTTCCGCACGCAATCCACCGTGCCAGAGACGTAGTTGTTCTAGTAATCTGTCAAGCCCTCCATCTGGGCCTTCCAGAGCTGCCAAGTCTTGATCGATAAAAGATTCTGTAGAACCAGAGAAACGGCCCCACATTCCCGCTTGTGCAAACCAGAATAAAAGTTTATCGCGCTCAGTGTCAGTCATAGAACCTTGTCTTTGATCAAGATAACGTACCATAACCGGAACACCAAAACTGCCAAAGAAGACTTGGTTATGATCCAATCCAAGCCTTCCGCCAATCATATTAAGTGTGGTATTGATATGTTTGGTGGCACGCTTAAGACCGTCTTGAATTTCCTCACCACTCTTATCGTGTAGAAACTGAAACTTAGCTTCACCGGTGAGTACTGTATTTACTGAACGCAATAACCAATCTAGGTTGAAATCATATCCTATGTTTTTCCATTCCTTAAGATTGGATTTCATCGTATCACGTGCCTCAGGCCAATCGACGCAAATCTTGGCCATAGCCAAATCGCCTTTAGAGAGCTTTGTCCCGCCACTATTTACTATATTGAAAATATCTACCACAACATCTAGAGTCTTATCTGTTCCTGTTAATTCTTCAGTATATATATCTATATCGGTGATACTAAGCAGACGGCCAAGCCTGCCTACATAATCACCGACTTTTGTTCCCAAAGATGGCTGAGCATTCAAGCGGTTTACAAATTCGCCCAGCCCCGCATTTCCCTTTTTCATCAAGTCGGTAATATCAATCCAGAGAGGATCATCCTGCATTTTAAACGGCTGATAGAAAGCGAACGTTTCAGTGTCAAGATGGAAACATAGACTTGTAAATGTCTCCTTATTTCCGTCGAAGAACTTCGGCGGCTTACCTCTTACTACTCCATATATACTCGTAATGCGTTGTTGACCATCGAGTAGCAGTTTCACCACGCCGGCAGCTAGCGGTCCATCACCACGATGCACAGCGGTTTTAGATTCCGTGGCCCAGACTAGTAGACCACCCACCGGACGATGAAGATAAAGTGAAGTGAATAGTTTTCGTACCTGGTCGCGATTCCAGACATATCCGCGCTGGAACTCAGGCAAGGCCATATGTCCACTGTCAATGTGATCAAGAATTGTTGAGATTTTCATGTGTTTCTCCTCAGTTGCTTTTGATTAATCTAAATTAGTTGGGCATCAATACCAAGCCGGTAGAGCGCTGCCAGCACCCAGAACTCAGATGCGAGGTTGGTATTGTAAGTGAACGTATTTCTTTTCATTCTTAACAACTCTATTAAGTATCTAGTTTGACATATTGCTTATTTTTTCACTTAACTTAAGCAATTGATATATTATTCCATTACAGCCAATTCCCATTGTCTTCTTAAATAGACGCGCTATTTCAGTTGGGGCTATGATACTTGGTTCTTCTTGATCTGGATGTTCCGCGCTTTTTCTACCACGGCGTAGATTCTTAATGTCTAGAGGTAAAGTTTTCAACAAGAATTCTCTTTCTCTATCAGAAAGTGCCCATGATTTTATCATATCTTTGAGGGATTGCGTTTTAAGTATAGATTCGTACTCGTAAAGTGATGGGTTCTTATGTTCTTCTTCAAGCTTTTTTCTGATCATTTCAAATTCCATAAGCTTTGGGTCATTAATCGAAGTATCTTTAGACCACTTAGATAGATTTTGCCATACTAAAGGATAAAGTATGTCTTCAATAGCGAGTCTCAGTTCGTTAAGGAGCCTTTCCCTTCTCCCAGATTTAGTTGAGAACCATGCTTTGTCCGCCTCTATCAGGGAACTCTGAGCACGTGGGGATAGTCTATCCCATAGTTCCTGCTCCAATAAATACCTGATGATACGCTTTTTAGCTTGTTCGTCCTCATGTTCCTTCAGCTTTTCAAGTAATTGATCCGGCTCCATCTTAGCTTCTGCCCAACCTGCTGTAAAATACCAGTATCCTCTCCATGGCCATAGTTTCCCTTTATTATCATGAACCGTCTCCTCATCGTCTTTGAGACAATCCACCCACGTCAAATAAATGACCTCGCAATCCTGTATTACTTGACGCAAATCTAGAAGCTTGTCGCTGTCACGAATATTCTCAAACAAATCGACCAGTTCTTGAGGCTTAACATCTAGTCTTGGAAGATAATCCTTGAATACTACTTGCTCTTCCCAAATACAATCCTCAGAAAAACTGCCTAAGAACACTGCTGATATATAGGACATTCCTAAGGCGAAAGTGTGAAAGGCTTTTTGGTATTTACCATCTAAATTCATTAGTTTTGCGTTTTCAATAAAGCCTAAGCCTATTAAAGATCCCCATGAAAGACCATAGCAGAGTTCAGCAGTAAAATTGTCAGGTATTGCATATGTGAACTGTTGGCTTAGATGGAATCGATTGATATGATGTAGTACCTGGGTTAGGAGTTGCATTACGTCGTCCGAGTAGCCGTCTCTTTTTCTTAATAACAGAGCCCGAAGCAGGGCGACATGTACATATACAAATGAGTCTGTTTCTTTATCTGGTTCATAGGGAACACGTAGAGTGTATTCAATGTCTTCCAACTCTTTTAGAACTAGAGTTAGGACTGGTTCATCTATAGCTGAAAAGACATTCCACCACCAGTCTCCATATACCCAACGTGTTTCACTTGGTTTATTGGGCTCATAAAAACTCCAAAAAACGTTCACAGCGTCTTTATTTGCTAAATCTGAATTAACGTAATTCTTGTCAATCTGTACACCCAGATCAAAAGCAATAAAACCGCTGAGAGGAAGGTTTGGATCTTTTCGATTTAGGTCGATCAGTTTAATTAAAGTATCATTTATTTCTGCCATTGCTAAACCTACAGCCTTTTTTATATGGGCAATTGTGATTGTAATTACTTCTTAAATGTTACTTTCAAAATCAACTTTAATCTTTGCTGCTTTTAATACTTGTATTAATCTACCAATGTCGCTATTAGCAGGTGTAGTAGTAGAGGTATTGTAGATATATTTGAACATTTCCTCTAAAGTCCATATTTCAATATTTCTAGTTAGACGTTTTTTAAATTCCTTATTATCAATCCAACATTTGGCGTTTTCAGGATCTCTCCACCGAGTGCATGCAATCACATATGTAAAATCGCTCGATCCGGTTAGATTCTTTACTTTTCGTTTGAGTGCGCGAGCCCATTTATCGTTGGCCAACTCTCTATATGCTTTCCATCTTTCACGTCCGCCAGCTATTTTCTTATTGGAAATGGCTTCACATTCCCATTCAGCCCAAAAACCATTCTGCATACTTTTACAACTGACAACATAGACCGATTTGGGCCCGGTCTCACCCGGTTTGAAGCCAATAACATCAATATCACTATTAACTGAGTCTAATTTACTATCATATTCGGGATCCTTGGGTGATGGTTTATACTTAACGTTGCTTAAAGTAAAGTATCCACGTAAATTCAGGTAGTCATCGACAATTTGTTCCAGAATGTCCTCTTTCATATGTTACACCCTCATAATGATACTTTAGACTAGTATTTCCAATGCTCAAAACTCAGTGGAGCACTATTGAGTTCATTCTTATACTGCTGCCAACGAGGCATATATTTGTCCATCATAGAGATGAAACGGTCGTTATGTTTTGGCTCTAGTAAATGTATCACCTCATGTACCAAAACATATTCGAGACACTGGGAGGGCTTCTTAGCGAGATGTGTGTTCAAGCGTATATTACATGCTTCATGATTGCAGCTGCCCCACTTAGTCTTCATTCGCTGTATAAAACAATGCTCGACTTTAACACCTATTATAGGTTCCCATTTCCTAATCAACGGAACATAGGCTTGTTTGATCAGGTTGCGATACCATTCTTCGATAATGGCTTGTCTCTTCTCTTGAGTTGTTTCAGGTCGAATGGTCAGAATCATGCGGTTGTGCCGCAACTCGATGGAAGGCGCCTGGTCACTCTCTAAGACCTGAAGCAGATAACGTTTCCCCCAAATATAATGGCTTTCACGGTCTCTATATTCACGTAAAGTCTCGCGCTCCTGTTCCTTGAGCTTCTTCTGCTGTTTCCTGATCCAGCCAAGCTTAGAGATGGCAAAGATGCGAACGGTTTCGCGATTCATGCGCAAAGGTGCTGAAATACGCACTTTCCCTGCCGGAGGAAGGACGCTCAAATGAATATTCTTGATGTCCTTAAATACAACGTCTATGCGGATGTCGCCTAACAGCAGTTGCGCTGCCATCAAAATTCCTTCTGCGCTTTGATTATTCTAAAGATAAGTTCCACTTGGTCTACATTATGGATGATATCGAACAAGGCTTGCTTGATTACTCGCTCTCGCGTTTCGATGCCGCGCCAATCGGCGGGGCGAACACGTTTTACTGTTTCATCTATACGCAGTGCAAGCGTTTCATCGTTATTGAGGTTGTTGTAAAGCGCGCGTTTCCCCGGCGTGTCCAATGAAGACGGGGTATCATCGGCCTTCCCTATAGCCACCTGCTTGGCAAGCTGCGCGACGCGCTTGAGATATTCCTCATATTCAATGGCTTTCGTCTTTCGCGCGATGATTATCTCATCCAGCAGTTTAGACATTTTATCGTAGTAGGCGGGATCGCTCAGATTCTCTACCATTATTCTGCTGCGGACGTTGTTCTCGATGGTCTCAGCAATAGCATCCTTATTATGCTGAAGGCTGCCTAGTTTGCTAACGATGGCATTGGCGATGCCGGTTTTAACAATCAAATCCAAGATGCTTACGTTGTCGAAGAAGGAAATCTTGCGGGGTTCATCGGCCTGGATGTAGGTGTCTATCAGGTGACGCATGTCGGCCTCATAGGCTTTCAGGTCGAGGCTTTCGCCGCTGGCATTGCGTATGATTTCTCTGAGCTTTAGATAACTGTCTATCTGGCGCTTGATTCGCGCGATATCTGTATTGTCATAGCCCGCGGCCTCAAGTTCATCTGCTATGTTGGCGTAGGCGCGTAACAGTGAAGCGGTCGTCTTGTAGAGCGCTGCCCGCTGCGGCTCCCGTTCCTCCAAGTCGGAGGGAATCTCGGTATTGCCGCAAAAGTAGTGAATGTGCTCCAGTTCCCCCTTGGGAGGCTCCACCGGTTCGCACATCAACTCAAGGACTTCAATCGAATTGTCGAGCCGTTCTCTCCCCTTTTTGAGGCGGTCCTGAACCATCACTTCTGGATCGGTGCCTCCGGCGCTGTTATCCAACTCTGAGGTATAAACTGCGATCGCGTTCTCCATCTTTTTAAACAGGTCTTTGTAATCCACAATATAGCCGAAATCCTTATCCTCTCCATCCAGCCGGTTAGTGCGGCATATGGCCTGGAACAGGCCGTGGTCTTGCATGGACTTATCGATATATAGGTAGGTGCAAGGAGGCGCATCGAAGCCAGTCAGCAGCTTATCCACGACAATAAGCAGCTTCATTTTCACAGGTTCTTTTACGAACAATTGCTTCGCCAGTTCTTCATAGGTCTCGGTTTTTGTCATTCCCGACTTGGCTGCGAAATCCTTAAGCAAAGAGGTGTAAGTGTTATAAATGAACTCCTTATCCGTCTCGGTGTCTGCGCCGGTATCCTCAGTGGTTATATCCCTGGTATTGGGATCGTAGGACGTAACCAGCCCGCACTTGCCCCTCAGCGAGGTCTGATTAAAGAGTGTGAAATACTTACACGCGTCATAGATGCTCGCGGCCACCAGCATGGCGTTGCCCCGTTCGCTGGACAGGCGTGGCTTTACGCTGAAGTCGAAGACTATATCGCTGACCACTCGCTCCATGCGCGAACGCGAGCTGAGAACCTTCTGCATGGTTCCCCACTGCTTTTTCAATTCATCCTTCTGCCAGTCGTTAAGTCCTCTGGTCTTGGCCTCAAACCAGGCATCGACCCTGTCTACCGAGCTTAGCCGCTGGTCGATGTCCCGCGCTTCATAAATCAGGTCCAGCACTACCTCGTCTTCCACCGCCTCGTTGAACTTATAGGTGTGTATATACCTGCCAAACACTTCGAGCGTGGTCTTGCTGTCCTTTTTAAGCAGAGGCGTTCCGGTGAAGCCGATAAAGACGGCGCTCTTGAGCATGGCTTTCATCGTTCGATGCAGCTTGCCGCTCTCGGTGCGATGGCACTCATCGACAAAGACGAAGATTTCACCCGCCGTTTTGATAGGTTCCGCCTCCAGCTCTTTGATGAACTGATCAAAGTTGTCAACGTCTTTTCTGCCGAACTTATGAATCAGCGAGCACAACAGGCGCGGCTTGGCCTGTCCGATCTGGCGCATCAGGTCGCGGCCGCTGCCGGTGCGATAAATCGTCTCGCCCGCTTCGCTGAATACGCGCTCGATCTGTTTGTCCAGTTCGTCCCGATCGGTTATGACAGCTACGCGGGCATTGGGGTTGTTCTCTAATATACATTTAGCCAGCAGCACCATTACGATGCTTTTGCCGCTGCCCTGCGCGTGCCAGATGATGCCGCCCTCCGGCCGCCTGACGTGTTCCTGTGCTTTCTTAACGGCGAAATACTGGTGCGCCCTCGGCAGCTTCTTGATTCCGCCGTCGAAGAGCACGAAGTCATACATCAGCTCGATCAGGCGCTTCTTGCTGCACATCTTTATCAGATACTTGTCCAGCTTGAATCTGGTGTCGTCTTGCTCGTCCTCTTTCCACTTGAGAAAGTATTTCTCCGGAGTCCCTATCGAGCCGTAGCGCAGCCCTTCCGAATCGCTGCCCGCGAAAACGAACTGCACGGTGGAGAAGAACCACTCATTGAACTCCGGGCGCTGGTTGGATATGTTCTGGCGAATGCCGTCGCCTATAGAAACGCTGCTGCGTTTCAGCTCCAGCACGGCCACGGCTATGCCGTTGACGTATAAGACGATATCGGGACGGCGCTCATGATTGCCTCGCAGTGTGACTTCCTCGGCTATGGCGAAATCGTTCTTCTCAGGCTCCCGCCAGTTGATGAGGTGGACGGTCTCCGTTACCTTGCCCGCTTCAATCTTAACCGGCACGCCGTAGCGCAGCAGGCTATAGACGGCTTTGTTGTTATCGTAAAGACCGCGGCTGTGGTTGTCCGCCTCGGCGCGCAGCTTATACACGGCGGTGCCGATCTGCGCAGGTGTGTAATCGTTCTTGAGCAGGTAATCGGTGAGAAGCTTCTCATCGATGTTGCTATTGCCGTCGCGGTCGGTCCAGTCGCCCAGGTAGCGATAGTCTAACTCATCGCGGAACAGAGAGATGACACGATTCTGTGTGGCGCGTTCAGGCTTGCCGATCGTGCTCATGATTGTTTCTTTCGGCTCCTGCCATTTTTCTTACTGGCCGCTTCAGGCGATGACGGGTTTGTCGGCTTTTTGTCTGGTTTTGCATCTGTCTGGTTTGTCGGGTTTATGGCAGGTTTAGCAGGCAGACGGTAAGCCGTGCTACGTCCGGTTTTCGCGGTCTTGACCAGCAGCCCTTTCTTCACTAATTCATCGAGATCCCTGGCAGCCGTCCTGTCGGTCACGCCGGTCAGTTGCCGATAATCGGCATTGGTGATCTGGCGTCTGATTTTCAGATGCGGAATAACGGCGGTCTGTCGTTCATTCAGGCTTAGGCCTAACAGAACCGACTCCGTAAGCCAGTCCCGCCAGAGAGTGACTATAAACGCACCCGGCGCCTCAATAAAATCAGGCTCCGGCAGGGCATGACCGATACTTTCCTTAATCATCATCAGCGTGCCGGTGCCATACTTCTCAATGTAGCCGGCCAGATAGAGCGCTTCGCACACCTGCGCATTGCGGGTCACCGAAAGGTGCGGCTTGCGCAGTTGCGGTGGGGTTAGCGGCGGAAGGAGTTCTCCGGGATTCCAGACCTCCAGACGATCCGCAAACACTGAAACCTGGACCGCCCCCGGTTGAGTATAATCCCGATGGGCAACAGCGTTCACGACCGCCTCGCGAATCACTTCCGGCGGTAGTTCATATCGTGTGGGGGCTTGGATTCCGTTAGAACGAGTGCCGATACTCATATCCATCTTGGACAGAACGAAATCCACCGCTTGATCTACTTGCTCAAAGAGGGTGCCTTTGAAAATGCGATAATAAGGCGCAGGCCGCTGAACAGCGTTGCCGTGAAAATGCATGCAACGAATTTCCGAACAGGGAATGAACCGCTGAGGCTGCTTGCCGAATAACAGCATGGCTGCCTGCGAGGGGCGTGTTTCCCTGATCATGTTCAAATGTGCGAGGACACCTTCCACCGGAGTTGATTCAGCCAAGGGGAACTTCCGGCGGCTGCGCGCCTCCCGCAAGAACTGCTGCATAGCTGCTTCGTCCAGGTCTTCAAGCGCCGCTTCAGGACAAGGCTGCTCATCGAACGGCAGACTCTGAATCACTCCCGTTCTGCTCAGATGGTCGATCAAGCTCGCATACAGCGCAGAGCAAAGTTCCTCCGCCGTGTTAAATCGGCGGCGCACAAGTTCGCTGCCCGCTCGCCGGATCAAAGCCCGCATTTGGGGGTGTTTCGATTTGTCGTCATCACCTTTGATGTATATCAGACGCAGTTTGCCCAGCGCAGTGGCTTGATCGAACTCGCGTTCCGTTGGCGAGAGGCCTTCTGCGTCTTCAGCCCCATACTCGTTGCCGAACAGGCCTACATAAATATCACTACGCTTGACCTCATCGAGGTAAAGCTCATCCGCCCGGCGGTCGGCGGCGGGGACCTCCTCGAATAGGAACGGCTCAAAGAACTGCTTTAGCAGCGCGTCGCCGCGCAGATAATCCCGCAGAGCTTCTCGCTCCGCCGCGAATTCCTTTTGCACGCTGCTAATGAAGATGCGCTTGGGTTTCATACCAGCCTGATCCTCCCGGTGAGCAGTTCCTGCATCATGCCCTGCTTGACCTGGCGGGCTTTGGCCAGCTTCTTCTCCAATGCGACGATATCTGCATCCATGTCCGAGAGGATGGTGGCGATGGCGGTTTGTTCTTTAATTGGCGGAAGGGGAACTAGAAATTGTTCAACATCACCACAGTTTAATCCCGGCTGTGCAGCACCTTTAAGAAAATTTACTACCTGTCCTCTTACTGCCTGGCTCTGTAGAGTATATTTGCAGAAAATTGGGTTAGCACGTGCAGAATCTATTGCTATTCGTGCCGTAGTCTGAGTCAAATTTGCGCCATCAAGCCAACTTGGCACCATTTCAACATGACCACAGTATCCTACGATTGTCATTATAAGATCGCCTTCTCTCACGCGGGCATTTCTGTATTTTTCTTCAATCAGAGGGGATACCCTAAACACATGTTCGGGGGCAGCCCATCCTTTAGCTTCAGAATAATCTTGACCACGAATCATATATCGCCCATTTGGATAAAATATACCAGGTTGAACAATACCGTAACGTATCCTTCTTTTTTGATCCACAATAAATCCAAGTGATACTATTGACCAATCAGATGGAAAATCTCCTATTTCGGTCTTACTCATTGCATGACTGAAAAACCCCGGCAGCCGTCTCTTGCCCGTGAGCAGCTCCTGCATGGCGCCCTGTTTGATCTGGCGCTTCTTGGCAATGAGCTGCTCCAGCGCCTCAATGAGGGCGTCCGCGTCACTGAGAGCTGCGGCGATGGCTTCCTGCTCGGCGAGAGGAGGCAACAGTGTCATATAACGACCAGTTGCCTCCTGACTAAGACCAAAAAACGTTGACCCTGATTTGTTCTGCTCAATATACTCTGAGAATCGACGGGATAACATCTGGTAGAATAAGAAACTAGGGATATATGAATTGTGTATCGGCCGTAAGACAAGCAAATGACTGTTTAGTGTTGCCAATCCTGGATATGGGATATGTTCGACATATAGCATTTTGCCTATTGTTCCGTCCTTTGTCATCAAGACATCGCCGGAACGTAATTGAATCTGAGGGGCAACATCATATCTTTCGTGGGACACGTGATAGGCTGTATCCCAATCGATACCACCATCTCTAAAGTCGACGCCGGTTATAAGGAATGGATCTTCAGCATTTGACGTGAATTCAGCCTGAGTTAGGCCTTGCCAGCCTATACGACCATGCATCAAGCTGATTTCTCTAAGGGGTTTTTCTTGCCATTCGCTAGGAATCATTCCCGCCTCTGTCTGCTTATAACAGGGATTCAATCCCATTTGAACCCCATCCTTTTCAGGTGCCCGTTCACCTTCTTTTCCAGCTCTACCACACGGTAAACTTGCTGAGGCATCGGGGTTTCATATCGTTCAGCCAGTTCTTTAATGCGCCGGGTGAGCGTCTGGCTGATACGCTCCATCTCTCCATAGACGGCAAGCTCCAGCGCGGCCAGCCATTTATCGTCTACCACCAGTGTTTTTATCTCGGCATCGGTTAGCTTGGGGTAGTGGGCGTAGGCTTTGGCATCGAGGGCAGACTCGGCTTCCTTCAGTTTCTTCTTCAGGTCGGATTCCTTGCCGCTCAATTTCAGCCACTTATCCAGCGCTTCAATTTCCTCCGCGGCATCGCTCTCGGCAGCGTAGACCGCTCTGGCCTCTTTTATGCGAAAGGTTACATTAGACTTATTAACCTTGTCCATATCGGAAAAAGCCCCGTCCTCACCGGTTTCTTCATCCTGAAGCTCGCTCAACTCGGCGGCGACGCTTTCCAGCTCTGCCTCCAGCCGGTCGATATTATCCTGCTCTTTGGCAAAATAGCGGGCCACGATCAGATTCTTGGGCACAAGGTCGCAGGCCCAATCCTTTTCCTTCTCTTTGCCTTTCTTGTCCTTTTTGTGATAGGTCTCGGCCTTCCAGCCTTCGGCTGCAATCATATAGCAATCGTCCTGCATGGTCTCCGCCCAGTAGTCCATCAGGTGCTGGTAAACATCGTAGGGCTCAATCAACGGCTTTTCTTTATAGTGGGCTAGTAAATCCTCGGACAGGTTAAAGATAATTTCCTTCGGCTTGCAGTCGGCTTTCAACTGGCGCAATGTATTAGCGCTCTTTTTCCTCCATTCGGCAAATACCGTGTTCATACGCTTGGCATAGGCGACGAACTCGGGGTGCTGGTGAATAGTAGGCTTGATAGCCGTCTTGTCCACGGCAAGGTCCATGTAGCCGGGGCGGTTGGTTTTGAACAGAGCCTTTTTCAGATCCGCACAGACAGTCCAGTAGCGCTCCAGCGCCTCCACGTCCGCCACGGGGATGCCGCCTTTGAGATGGCCTTCTATGTCCTGCATGTCCTCCGGCTCGGTGCTATCGATATAGCGCGGCAGATTGAGGTTGAACTCGTTCTTCTCGATTTCCGTGAGGCTGACCATGCGCGAGTATTTGGGTATCTCCAGTTGTCTGGTGAAGACGTCCACGATCTTGTGAATGTCCTGCGAACGCAGTCGGTTCTTGGGGCCGTCCTTCATGAAGCCCCTGCCGGCATCTATCATAAAAATGCCCTTGCGGTTGTAGGCGTTCTCCTTGTCCACGACTACAATACAAGCCGGGATGCCGGTACCGTAAAACAGGTTGGCGGGCAGGCCTATGATGCCCTTGATATAGCCCTTGCGCACCAGGTTGCGCCGGATATCCGCCTCGGAAGCGCCGCGGAAAAGTACGCCGTGCGGTAGGATACACGCGCCTTTGCCGGTGCTCTTCAGCGAGCGTACGATGTGCAGCAGATAGGCGTAATCGCCCTTGGAAGGTGGAATACCAAAGGATTTGAAACGATCGTAAGGGTCGTTGAGCGGGTCGAGGCCCGTCCTCCAGCGCTTATCGCTGAAGGGAGGATTGGCCACCACGTAGTCGAAGGTTTTTAGTGTATCTCCGTCCTTGAACTTGGGATCGGTGAGCGTGTTACCCTGCCATATAAACGCCGTGGGGTTATTGTGCAGTATCATGTTCATCCGGGCCAGGCCTGCGGTGGAGGCGTCTTTCTCCTGCCCGCTTATTGTTACCGGAGTGCGCGCCTCGTCGGCGACCTTGAGCAATAGCGAGCCTGAGCCGCAGGTAGGGTCGTATACCGTGGTGTCGGGACTGGTCTTAGCCTCGCGTATACCGATGATTTGCGCTATAACACGGCTGACTTCAGCAGGGGTATAAAACTGTCCCTTGCTCTTGCCGCTCTCGGTGGCGAAGAGTCGCATAAGATACTCGTAAGCGTCGCCGAGGATATCATCACCCTCGGCGTGGTTCCTGGAGAAATCCATGGCGGCATCTTCGAATATACTGATAAGGTCAGTGAGGCGCTCTACCTTTTCTTTGCCATCACCAAGTTTTACGGAGTCGTTGAAGTCGGGAAAGTCCGAATGAGAAAGCTGCTTGTTTGCACTTACCAGTGGCGCGATAATCTTCTTGTTTATCTGGTCCCCGATATCTGGTTTACCCTTAAGCGCGACCATATCCTTGAAGCTCGCGCCCTTTGGAATGACGATAGGGGCATATTGCTGACCGGCGTATTTATCGCTGATGTACTTGATAAAAAGAAGGACTAGAACGTAGTCCTTATACTGGCTGGCATCCATTCCGCCGCGCAGCGCGTCGCAACTTTGCCAGAGCTTTGAGTAGAGTTCAGATTTCTTTATAGCCATCTATTTAATCCGCTCTTGTTCTGCTTATTGAAATGACCTATTCAACCCAGTATGGGGCGTACGAAAAGGTTAACTCAATATAGCTCCTGTCAGAAAGAGTGTCAACCTGTATTAGAAAAGTTCAATTTTCGCGCCTCTTCCTGTAACCTATCCCTCTTTACATCTGCCTATACACAGCCCACATATCGAAATCATCGACGGTTATATGCCCCTGTGCCGCCTGAACACCGTCCATAGAAATAATCCACAAGGTCTTCTTATAAGCCTCTTCCTCCGTTTCATATAAGCCCGTAAGTTTGTATGTTGCTTTCTTTCCGTGATGTGTGAACATTGGCACAGGGACGCAGGGGCAATCCTGCCGCCATCCGGGGCAAGCATCTTCACGTTTTTTTACGGGCTTCAGCTTTTTATTTGCCTTTTCCATGTCACAGCTTCCTCTCGTTATTAGTAGAGATATTTATACCGCATTTCTTCACACCTCCGTTAATCGGCAGGCTGAAACCTATCGTCTGCTGCCTGTTGTCGCGGTCGATCTTGATGATAGCGTTATCCACATCCTGCTTGCTGCAGATGATGCAGGACGGCCTCGGGCCTTCGTTACTCTGACAGTAATCGATGGCCAGGCTGTAGACCACCTCCTGTATCTGGGCCGGCGTGAAGTTCTCCGTCCTGATCGCCAGGTATTCCTGCGCCTTCGCGTCGAGCGGTATCGATTTGCACAGTAACGAGATAAGATCGGTGCGCTGTTTCAGCGCCGGCTTGTGGAACTCGATGATGCGGTCGAAGCGGCTGGGCCTTTTGGCGATGGCCTTATCCAGCGTCTCCTTGCAGTTGGTGGTTGCGATGGTCACAACGCCGCTGCACTCCTCGATGCCGTCCAGTACCGAGAGCAGGGTCAGCAGGGCGGAACCCCTCGCATACCCGAATCCATCTCTATCCTGCGCGATGAGGTCTATATCCTCGAGGAAGACTATGCTGGGCGCGAGGTCTTGGGCCAGCTCGTATAGAAGCGAAAGCTGCACGGAGTCCTCCAGCACACCGGACCTGGTGGTGATGCAGGTTATGCCTTCCGCCGCCGATAAGATTCCTTTGCAGGCCAGGGTCTTGCCGGTGCCGGGCTCGCCCACCATGAGCACGCCGCGCCGGGCGGGTATATTGAATTCATTGAGACGTTCCTGGTTTCTCAAAAAACCGACGCTGTTAGCCCAGATGCTATCCTTGGTATCGGAATCAAGGATAAGGTCGCCCCAGGACTTATTGGACACGTCCAGAAACATGATGAAGCCGAAGTATTGTATCTTCTGACCGCGATAGAAGTTGCGCTCTTTGGTTATTTTCTCTACGGCATCCTTGAAAGCTTCGATCACAGGTATTATGCGCTCCGGGCCGGTGACGATGAGCAGGCCGGGACCGGGGCTGGATTGATCAAGTGCCGCGACCAGTATGTTCTCATCCTTCTCCAGGACGAGCACGCCGTGCACCAGGAGGTTCTGTTTTTCTCCGAAACGCGTATCAACATCGCTGTACTGGGGCTTGGCCTTGTGATAGCCTTCCTTCATTATGATCTTCCAGCCGTCCTCGGCGATATGGGTGTGCAGGGCCCAGCTCAGCAGCAATTTGTAGTAGCTGGACACGATGACCGTCGACTCGATATTGGTCTCTCCGCCCAGGACGCGCGCGATGAACTCCTTGTGCTTCTTCTCATGCTGCTTATACCTGGCGCGATGCATCCTGCTCAATCTCTCGTATTCGTCGGGATCATCGTCACTTAAGTATACGAGCTCTTCGTCTTCTTCCAAACCTTCATTCTCCAGATTATCTTTACATTCATCAAACATAGAATTACCTCCTGATATTATTTGGGATGATTTTATGATACAGCCTGGTTGTGACAGCTATCTGTCAAAAATCACGGCTCCGGTTAAAATCGGGGCCGGTGAACTTTCAAGATAGTTTGTCCACTGGTATAATGATGCAACCTGCTAATCGCCGCACGGAGGTCTTTTTATGAAAACCAAGGAAAAGGAAACGGACCGGCTGGCGCGCCTCTACCTGGTTGAGCACCTGCTGTTTCAGAAGAGGTACGGCTGGACCCTGGAAGAGATTGCGGACAAATGCGATGTCGACCAGAGGACGACGCGGCGGGACCTGAAGGCCATCGAAGACGCCGGCGTTCCCGTCTACAAGAACGGCGATAAGTGGTGCGTTAATCAGGCGTACTATCTGCCGCCGGTGCGTTTCAGCCGCCCCGAGGCTATAAGCATATTCCTCGCGGTGCGCCTCATGGTTCATTATGCAAGCCGCTCCGACCAGTATATCAAGTCCGCATTCTACAAGCTGAATTGCGTGGTTCCCAGCCCGATCAAGGAGCAGATATTGAACACGCTGGAGTGGATGGAGAAGCTGCCCCGCAACGACAAGCTCACGCGACACGTAGAGCTGCTGGCCGAGGCCTGGGCGGACGGGCGCACGGTCAGGATGAACTACCAGACATACGGCAAAGAGCCCGGTTATCGCGAGGTGGACCCCTATTTCATCCAGCCCACGGATGTGGGACATGCCAGCTATCTCATCGCCTACTGCCACACTCACAAGGAGGTCCGGGTTTTCCGAATAGAGAGGATTAAATCGCTCCAGATAACCGCTAAGAAGTACAAGATACGGGAGGATTTCAACGCCGACGAGTACCTGGCTCCGGCATTCGGGGTCATCGCTGGTGGAGAGGTTAAGACAGTGAAGCTGAAGTTCAGCCCCGACGTGGCGCAGCTGTTCAGCGAGGCCGTATATCATCCCACGCAGAAGGTTGAGACGCGCAAGGACGGGTGGCTGATCCTGACGATGAAGGTGGTGCCGGGTGTTGAGCTGGTCAACTGGGTTCTGGGCTGGGGTGAGCAGGTTGAGGTTCTGGCGCCCCGTGAGCTCAAGGACCGGGTGAAGGCAGCCGTCAAGGCCATGGCCGGGATCTATAAGATTTAGAGTATCAGATGAAAATGACAGAACGCTGTCACGCATATATGCGACAATACGTACATATCGATTAACAAGAAACTGTCATGTACGATGCATACCTCGACATAGAGACGACGGGCCTCTCCAGGTATATCGATGACGTCACCGTTATCGGCGTCTATCTGGTCAACGAGTGCGAAGAGAGGCTGATCCAGCTCGTCGGCGATGCTGTCAGCGAGGAGAACCTGCTCAACGCTCTCAAGGATGTCGAAACCGTCTATACCTACAACGGTAGCCGCTTCGACCTGCCGTTCATCGACTCGCGCGTTGGGGTGGATATCTCCGCCTCCTATCAACATCACGACCTGATGTATGATTGCTGGAGGAGAAAACTCTTCGGGGGGCTCAAGGCGGTGGAGCAGCAGCTGGGGATAGGGAGGGAGCTGAGGGGGGTGGATGGTTTCCAGGCGGTTATACTATGGTGGAGATACGTAAATGACAACGATATGGATGCGCTGAGGACGCTGCTCAAGTACAACGAGGAAGATGTGAAGAATCTGAAGGTGCTGAGAGAGAGATTAGGAGAGAGTTTTGAATAGTACACGAATTCTTAACGGTGCAAAACAGAAATTGCAGAGCTACAATTCACAGAAATCTCCGAATAGAAAATATTACCTCGATTGTCTTGTGGCTGCAGGGAAGCCTCAGACACTTGTAGATAGTAAAGGTAACGTGAGTGATTCAAACCTTCAACTTATATATAAGGCTCTTAGATACTACTTAGGAATGAACAAGTTTGGTGTAATGGGAACAAGAGAAGGATTCACTTCTAGGCTGGAAGTAAAGTTAACAGATAATAATGTCCAGTCAATCTTAATAAAATTTACAAACGTTGATATACTTTCGGTTAATATAACATCGTATCGAAAAGACGCTAAACAGTTATATGATCATTTGTCTTCACCTGGACCAGGGGGATTATCTGCAAATGGTAATTCATTCTGTGTTGGGGCAACCAAGATAATGCATTTACTTTATCCAAATTTGTTTGTGATATTAGATAGTGTTATGGCCGAAGCCCTATGGCACAATGGTTATCGCAAGAAAAGGTGGCAATATAATAACTTTGATACTTATTGGGATGAAGCTATGCTTTGCTGTCTGCAAGAACTACAGGCTTGGGGCAATACTAGAGGTTTGCTCAAGTTGGATACGGATGAATACACTACACTAGTAAGGGTATTCGACAAATGTCGTTTATACTCAGTTTCGACCAACACAACCAGGAAAACTCGCCAAGCGGTTACAAATACATTGCCATCTAAGAAATCAGCCTGGTTACCCATGCGTGAAGCCAAGTCTTTTGCTTTATCCAAAGGTTATGGCAAAGAAGTAGCTGAGATAGAGAGTTTTCGTAATATAGTTAAATTTAACTATCCTGGTAGTAGGCCAAAAAAATGGCGCAAGTACATCAGAGCACTGTATAGGAAATTATTTATATCTCGTGGAGTCTGGGGTCAATTTGTATCCAAGTATTGGCCAGACCATAATAAACAAATAGGGCAGAAAGCTTGTTTAGAATATAACAAATTAGCACAAGAACTTTTGAGCCAATATCCTAAGACGGATAAGCTACTAAATTAGGAAATTACTGGGAGAAATATGATAGAAAAATTGCCCTTACTATCCAAATCTCGCTTCATGGCCGGGCTGCAATGCCACAAGCGGCTCTATCTGATGCTGTTCCAGCCGGAGCTGGCTGATGAGATCGGCGAGGCTAAGCAGGCGATATTTGACGCAGGCGCTGAGGTCGGCGTGCTGGCCCGTGGTATTTTTCCCGGCGGCGTGCTGCTTGACCAGGACTACATGCATCACAAGGAAGCGATGGCTCAAACGGTGGAGCTGCTCAAGGATAAAAAGATACCGGCGCTCTACGAGGCCGCGTTCATGCACGATGATGTGCGTATCCGCGCGGATATCCTGGTCAGGGCTGGCAGGGGCATGTTCGACCTCGTCGAGGTCAAATCGGGCAACAGCGTAAAGCCGGAGCATATCCCGGACGCGGCTGTACAGGTCTGGGTGCTTGAGGGCTGCGGAATCCGTGTGCGAAAGGCCTGCCTGGCGCACCTCAACAAGGAATACATCTATCCGGGCGGGGAATACGACCTGCAGGAGCTGTTCGTGGTGGAGGACGTAACGGATGATGTGCGGGAGTTCCTGCCAGATGTGCCGGAGATGCTGGCTGAAATGCGGGCGGCGCTGGCGTTATCCGAGCCGCCGGACATAGCGCCGGGCAAACACTGCTCCAAGCCGTATGACTGCGAGTTCTGCGGCCACTGTTTTCGGGTGTTCCCAGAGCATTATGTGGGCCAGCTGCCCGGTGCAAGGGAGAAGCTGCTCAGAGTGCTGGCAGAGGCCGGCGTAGACGATATCAGGAATATACCTAATGATTTCATCGGCCTCAATCCGCTGCAGCAGCGGGTGCGTGACTGCGTCGTGGACGGCTGCGTCTTCATGGGTCCTGAACTGAGCGGGCAGCTTGCTGGTATTCAGTATCCCGTCTATTTCCTCGATTTCGAGACCTTCAACCCGGCGCTGCCGCTGTATGTCGGCACACGCCCGTACCAGGTGCTGCCCATACAGTGGTCCTGCCACATCATGGACAAGAAGGGCAAGCTCAGTCACGAGGAGTTCCTGCACGACGGCTCCGACGACCCGCGCGAGCCGTTCGCGGAGAGTCTCATCGACGTTCTGAATGATAGCGGCTCCATAGTCGTCTACTCCTCGTTCGAGGCTAGTCAAATAAAAGGCCTTATCAGAGACCTGCCGCATCTGTCGTATGAGCTTTCCGCGGTGCTGAACGGCCGCATTGTGGATTTGCTGAAGATAATCAAGGCCAACTGCTATCATCCCGATTTCCACGGCTCATTCTCCATCAAAGCCGTGCTCCCCGCGCTGGTACCCGGGCTGGGCTATGGGGATCTGGAGATTCAGGAGGGCAGTATGGCGTCTCTGGCTTACTCCGAGATGATCAAGCCGGAGACCAGCGCGAAGCGGCGCAGGGAGATACGCAAGAACCTGCTGGCGTACTGCGGGCGGGATACCGAGGCCATGGTCAGGCTGTTTCAAATACTTGATGAGACAAGAAGATGATTTAGGTGATGATGTGATGAAAAACGAATGCAGTATCTGTCATCAGTCTGATTCTAGTCTAATGAGTGATATAGGCTGGCCTAACCGCGTATGCCGCAATTGTTCTGCAAAAGCAGTTACAGAAACTGGCGAAAAACCATATTGGGACTCTATGGATGACTGTGGCGATAATCCTGTATTTATTGACGGGATTAAGTGTTGGCGCCGTTATCGATTCGGAGGATATGTGACTATGAGAGATAAATATGATTGTGTAAATGAAGGAGCATTCTATGACAAGCTAGCCACAGAGGGACTAATCGGCGGCCCATCTGGAAAGTGAGCGCTACAGGAATTGAAGATGCAGGATACTATGCAAGAATTTTATTATATGTCTGCCCTGTGTTCATAGGAGAACATATAATGTCAACCGGAAAGTTTACTGAGATCAGGATAATAGACTTAGAAAATGGGCACTGAATCAACGGCTATAAGAGATAGGAGCATTCCATGGGATATGAAAGTTCATTACACTTGATAGACGTGAAGATTAAAGCTGACTCTGTAGCTGAAGTAACTCGGGTGCTGAAAACAAGGAGTGGACACAGTCTGGCTCCCATTCGGTATTTTCTGGGAAGAGCTATGCTCAACAGCGATGGTTTTCTGGTATTTAAATCGAGTGATGATGGCTTGGATCCGTATGTACCAGATACGGATGACGGAACAGTGCCCGCTTTATATGGGAAGTGGTATGAAGCAGAGCAGATCGCCTGCTGGATGAAACAGTATTCTGAGAAGGGCGGACGTATAGTGCTGCATAGCATAGAGGCCGATGGAAAGGCGTGGGGATGGGAATTTGATGGCCGGGGGAGGATGAGAAAGTTGACCCTCCGCCCGATTGGCAAATGGGAATAGGCTAAATGAAATTAGTCATTCATCGCGGCACACATGAAATAGGCGGAAGCTGTGTGGAAATAGAGTCCAGCGGTAAACGGCTCATTCTGGATATCGGATTGCCACTGGATGCTGAAGACAACGATAAAAAGTATCTTCCGTCAATCTGCGGCCTGGATGGAGACGATGAATCTCTGCTGGCTATACTTATCTCGCATTCACACCTGGATCACTTCGGACTGCTCGAACACATCAATAAAAGCATACCTGTTTATATGGGTGCTGATGCACGTCATATGATAGAATCCGCCTCCCCGTTTCTTCCAAGTAACTGGCCTGTGCCCTCTATCGGTGGAGATTTCAAAAACGAGACATCGGTGGAACTAGACCCGTTTACAATCACTCCATTTCTCATAGATCATGCCGCCTACGACGCTTATGCTCTGATGGTAGATGCTGATGGGAAGAGGCTTTTTTACAGCGGTGATTTTAGAATGCATGGACGAAAGTCTAAGTTGCTTGAGCGGCTAATGTCGAATCCGCCAGCGCATATCGATGCTATGTTGCTTGAGGGTTCTTCTCTCGGCAGACTGGAACATGACGATAATTTCCCCAGCGAATCCGATGTGGAGCAGTACCTGGTAAATACATTTAAAACAAGCACAGGACTCGTAATGGTTCATGCATCATCTCAGAATATTGACCGCATCGTATCTGTTTTCAGAGCATGTAAAAAAACAGGGAGAAGGCTGATAATTGACCTCTATACAGCTGTTGTACTTGAAGCTACCGGGAATCTCAACTTGCCTCAATCTTATTGGCCGGAGATATCTCTTTATGTTCCCAACTCTCAACGTATCAAGATAAAGAAACTTGAGTATTTTGAGCCCTTGAAGAGGCACTCAAAGAATAGAATATTCATCGAAGATTTACAGAACATCGCAAATCAGTCTGTATTACTGTTTCGTCCTTTGCATATTCGTGACCTTGAAAAAGCTGATTGTATAAAGGAAGCCGTATATATCTATTCACAGTGGGAGGGATATTGGGAAAAGGAGCCATATGCTTACTTGCGTGAATGGTTGATAAAACGTGGTATTCCAAAGATAAGCATACATACTTCGGGCCATGCGAGTCCTCAAGATTTGAAGAGATTTGTCACAGCTTTAAACCCGAGAAAAGTCATTCCGATTCACACTTTCCATCCTGATCAATTTAAGGAACTATTCCCGAATGTGGTTCTGCTTAACGATGGCCAAACGTTGGAGGTATAAATGAGAGCTCTGTCAGAGAATTTTATTGACGACTTAAAGGGAGGATTGCTCAAGTCTTTACTTGAACGTGTACGACAAGACGATACTCTTATGCTTGCTATTCGCGATAACTACATCAATATCTACTATCGCGGCGGCAATATTCTAAAACTTAAAGAAAGAAAGAAAGGATTGTATCAGGCTTATTTTGATAAAAGATATATAAAGACTGCGATAAGTCTACCTGATTTGCAGCAATCTATTAACACTTCTGACCTCGTAGAGAAATGGATAAATGCGCTTCCTATATTGAAGCAAACCATGGATATTTCCTTCTCAATTAATAGCAAGCCCGAGCGTGAATTTCAGCAGCTCGTCGCGCGTGAAAACAATCACTCGACCATTTCAAACGAAACTGAGTATTTCGCTTCAGACATTGAAGCGTCAGATGCGAACCTTGGTGCCCGTTTTGACATGCTGGCAATACGCTGGCCGGCATCACAGCGCAGAGATGGCGGCAAGTGTCGAGCCGCGTTTATTGAAATGAAGTACGGCGATGGCGCTCTTGATGGCAGCGCCGGATTGCTTAAACACCTTGAAGATATAAGTGCACTCATTATGAATAGTGACCGTTACAAAGAATTGTTGCTAGTAATGGAAGCCCAGTTCAACCAGTTGGATCAACTCGGCCTGCTGAATTTTAAACGGAGCAGTAAAGGGACAAGTGTAAAAATAAATACTAAAGGTAAACCAGAGGTAATATTTGTCCTGGCTAATCACAATCCAAGAAGCAAGAAACTACGCTCAATTTTAGAAAACAAGGAAGTAATCGCATACGGAGACTCTGAATTTTTTGATCTCAGATTCTTTGTTTCAAGTTTTGCTGGTTATGGTCTGCATTCTGATTGCATGTTTACATTAAGTGAACTACGGGAATATTTGAAGAAACTCATCAAGTAACCGTTTTGAGCTGCTGCACTCTGCTATCTGTCATTAGATGCCCTTCACAGATTATTAGGTAATATGCTTTGATACACAAGATGTGATCTGAATTGCTCATGATTGCACTTTTACTTAGAATATATAAAGCTATGGCGGGAAGCCGAGAATCGTGATCTAGAAGGTCAAATCGAAGGCGAGCAGAAAAATTCTGCGTTTTGTACCGTCCGCTCCACCAGTTATCTTCATGCCGTAGGCTTCGACAATGCATATCGACCCATTCACACATTCATTAGAATTCCCTATTGACCTCAAAGCCCGGCATCAATAGTCTTCTGCTGCGCATACCCGGCGAGTCGCAGTTAGCTATTCACAGAACGACGATTTATACCGCTGTCCCATGTAAGTGTTACATAATCCTGACGCCATTGTTATAATGAACCTGGTTATCCGATTTACGACTTTATTACTCCGGATGCCGCAGCCAGGGGAAAAACACGGCTAAGAAGGAGTGCTGTATGAGCAGAAGTCGCAAAATCACCGTGGACTTTGAAGGCATAAACGCGGTCATATTCGATATGGACGGCGTTGTCACGGATACGGCAGGGACCCATGCCGGGGCGTGGAAACGGATGTTCGATGATTATCTGAAGAAACACGCCTCCTCTTCAGGAACTAAATTTCGCGCATTTGACATCCACACGGATTATAACCGCTATGTGGACGGCAAGCCCCGCCAGGATGGAGTAATGAGCTTTCTCGAATCGCGCGGCATCTCGCTGCCGTACGGAAAGCCGGGCGACAGGGCGGGCAGGGAAACGGTTTGTGGCCTTGGCAATCTCAAGAACCGCTATTTCCTGGAAATGATTAAAAGCCAGGGAGTAGATGTATATAGTTCCACGGTAGACCTGGTACATGAATTGAGAGAGCACGGACTGGCCACCGCCGTCATAACGTCGAGCCTTAACTACGATGAGATAATGGGTGCGGCAGGCTTGGGAGACCTGTTTAAAATCAAAGTCGATGGCACATACGCATCGCGTCTCGGGCTCAAAGGCAAGCCCGACCCCGCCTTCTTCCTTGAAGCCGCCCGCCTCCTCGGCGTCGAACCGGGCAACGCTGCGATAGTAGAGGACGCACAGTCTGGGGTCGAAGCCGGCCGACTCGGCGGTTTCCGTCTGGTTATAGGAGTGGACAGGGTGGGACAGGCCGAGGAACTGAAGGTCATGGGCGCCAACGTTGTAGTAAGCGATCTTTCCGGGTTGAAAATCCGCTGGCCGGAGAAAGCGGGTACTAAGAAAGCCGCGGCGAAAAACCTCTGCGACCTTCCCTCCGCGCTGGAAAATAGAGCTGAGATCTTTGAATTCCTGCACAGGGGAACCCCGGCCATCTTTCTCGATTATGACGGAACGCTGACACCAATCGTAAGCCATCCCGAAGACGCCATATTGAAAGAAGAGACCCGCAGGGTGGTGAAGCGGCTTGCCGAGCAATGGACTGTAACTATCCTGAGCGGCCGCGACCTGCCCGACGTGCGCAAAATGGTCAGAATCGATGATATCGTCTACGCCGGCAGCCACGGCTTCGACATAGTCGGCCCCTCTATAGTGAAACAGGAAAACGATATCGGGCAGCGCTTCCTGCCGCATCTTGACCGTGTCGAGGCGGAACTGTATGAAACGCTGGCGGATATACCGGGCGCCCGTGTCGAGCGAAAGCGTTTCGCCATAGCGGTGCATTACCGGCAGGTCGACGATTCACTGCTCGGCGTGCTGGAGGAGAGGGTCGATCGTATTTTTGCCCGGGAGCCGGAACTGCGCAAATCGACCGGTAAAAAGATTTTTGAGTTCGTGCCCAACATCAAATGGAACAAGGGAGAAGCGCTGCTTTCACTGCTTGACACGCTGTTTGTCGATAGCAGAAAGATCGTTCCTCTTTTCATCGGCGACGATACCACAGATGAAGATGCCTTCCGCGCTATTGAGGACAGGGGAGTGAGCATCATCGTCGGATGCGAAGACCGCCCGACCGTGGCGCAGTATGTATTGCGCGACCCCGATGAAGTAAGGGAATTCCTCGAGTTCCTGGTTGAAAAGGGCCTGATGACCGCGGCATGGACTCTGGTCTATAAAGGTTTCGATCCGGAACAGGAGCAGCTAAGGGAGGCCCTCTGCACGCTGGGGAATGGGTGCTTTGCCACCCGCGGCGCCGCCCCCGAATCCAGGGCTGATGGCGTTCACTATCCGGGAACCTACATCGCCGGCTGCTATAACCGGCTAAAAACCGAAATCGCCGGCAGAGTAGTCGAAAACGAATGCATGGTGAATATGCCGAACTGGCTGCCGCTCACATTCCGTTTAGAAGGAGGAAACTGGTTCAACCCAAGGGAGGCGGAGCTGCTCAGCTACCGGCAGGAGCTTGACTTGAGCCGCGGCATACTCAGACGATATATATACTTCAGTGACGAGCAGGGACGGAAGACAAAGGTGTTCGAGCGCCGCCTTATCGATATGGCTGACTCCGGGCTGGCCGGGCTGGAAACTACAATCATTCCGGAAAACTGGTCGGGGCAACTGGATATACTTTCCGCGCTTGATGGACAAGTGACCAACAGCGGTGTAAAGCGTTACCGCCAGCTGAACAATAAACACCTGCTTCCGGTTAAAAGCCGACAGGTGAACGCAAACACTGTTTTTTTGCAGATGGAAACCAGCCAGTCGCGTATACGGATTGCGGAGGCGGCGAGAACGAGGTTACTTCGGGACGGCGAAGAGATTAAAGCTAAGCGTAAATTGACCAGATCTCGCGACTATATCGGTCAGGAGTTTTCGGTACCGGCGGAGAAAGGCAAGGCAATAACGGTTGAGAAGATCGTCTCCATTACCACCTCCAGAGACCGCGCTATTTCGGAAAGCGGCCTTGAGGCGATAAAAAAGATCGAGCGCGCTCCCGGATTCGACTTGATGCAGGAACACCATGTACTCCGATGGAGCCATCTCTGGCGCCGCTGCGGCATCGACATCGAGGATGCCCATCGCACCTCTCTGATCCTGAATCTGCATATCTTTCACCTGTTACAAACGCTATCGCTAAATACAATAGATCGCGATGCCGGCGTGCCTGCCCGCGGTCTGCACGGAGAGGCTTACCGCGGCCATATCTTCTGGGATGAACTGTTCGTTTTTCCCTCACTTAATCTGCGCATCCCGGATATCTCCCGCGCCTTTCTGCTATACCGTTACCGTCGCCTACCCGAGGCGCGCTGGGCCGCAAAGCAGGCAGGATATGAAGGCGCCATGTACCCCTGGCAAAGCGGCAGCGACGGCCGCGAGGAAACACAAACGCTTCACCTTAACCCTAAATCCGGGCGATGGTTGCCGGACAATTCGCACCTCCAGCGCCACATCAACATCGCTATTGCCTACAATATCTGGCTGTATTATCAGGCCACAGCGGATATCAATTTCCTCTCTTTCTACGGAGCAGAGATGATCATCGAGATAGCCAGGTTCTGGGCCAGTGCAACACGCTACAACCAATCAATGAATCGCTATGAGATACTCAGGGTTATGGGGCCGGATGAATACCATGATTCTTATCCAGATGCGGATGAACCCGGCCTCAACAATAACGCCTATACAAACGTGATGGCGGCATGGACTTTCTGCCGTGCTCTCGATGTAATCAACATTCTTCCCGACGACCGCCGCAAAGCCATCCGCGAGAAACTCGGACTGAGCAAAGAAGAGATGGAGCGGTGGGACGATATGAGCCATAAGATGTGCATATTTTTCCACGACGATAATATCATCAGTCAGTTCGAGGGCTATGATAAGCTCGATGAATTTGACTGGGAGGGATACCGCAATAAATACGGCGATATACACAGGCTGGACCGCATCCTTGAGGCGGAGGGTGATACGCCCAACCGTTACAAGGTGTCCAAGCAGGCGGACGTGCTTATGCTCTTCTACCTGCTTTCCGCCGACGAGCTGTGTGAACTGTTCTGCCAGCTTGGCTATCCTTTCGATTATGATGCTGTTCGCAGAAACACCGAGTACTATCTGGCGCGCACATCACACGGCTCTACTCTCAGCGGGGTGGTTCACGCATGGGTACTGGCCCGCTCCCTTCGAGAGGAATCTTGGCGTTTCTTTCAAGAGGCCCTTGAGAGCGACATATCCGACGTACAGGGAGGCACAACCTCCGAGGGCATCCACCTGGGCGCCATGTCAGGCACGGTTGATATCATTCAGCGCTGTTACACCGGCATCGAAACACGCCAGGACAGGCTCATAGTTAACCCCTGTCTGCCCGAAAAGCTCAAAAGTATGCGCTTCAATATCGTCTACCGCCGGCACTGGCTCGACTTTGAGATAACCAGTGAACACCTCAGGATAAACACCCGCCGCCGCAACACTACACCAGTTGAGTTCACTTTCAGGGATACAAATTATACTCTTAAACCGGGAGAGACAATCGAGTTAAAGCTTTGATGTTATCTTGAAACAGGCTGATATTAATTATGTCGCTAAAAAACGCGCTCTTTGTTTCCGCCTCCAATTCAAGTCGACCTTAGCAGCACGGGACGCCGACACGAAATCTCATGAACATTGCGAGTTCAACTCACCTTGCCATTCCGCCCGGAATAATCCATAATTGTCGAAATTGCTAATACAGATATACTATGCCTGCTGAAGCTGTAACCTCAACCCAGATGCCGCTGTGGGCGTGGCTGGCCTTCGGCGCAATTGTCGCCGTGTTGCTGGTGCTGGACATGAAGGTCTTCCACCGCAAGTCCGGCGTCATTACGATAAAGCAATCGCTGCTGTGGACCGCATTCTGGATAGTCCTGGCTCTCCTCTTCAACCTGGGAATTTTCATATGGAAGGGCCCCGTGCCGGCGACGGAATACCTCACCTGCTACCTCATCGAGAAGTCGCTCAGCATCGACAACCTCTTTGTCTTTCTCATGGTCTTCTCCTTCTTCGCCGTGCCCGCCGCTTACCAGCACAAAGTCCTCTTCTGGGGCATCATCGGCGCGATATTTATGCGCCTGGCTTTTATCGAACTCGGCGCGACGCTGCTTGAGAATTTCGACTGGGTCTTCTATATCTTCGGCGCCTTTCTCATCATCGCCGCCCTGAGGATGGCCTTACAGAAAGAGAAGGAGATGCACCCGGAGAAAAACCCCGTGCTCAAGGTCTTTTGCAAAATATTCGGCACCACGGACAACTATGAGGGCGACAGGTTCTTTGTGAAGAGGTGCGGCAAGTACGTGGCTACGCCGCTGTTTATCGCGGTGATTGTCATCGAGACCACGGACGTGGTCTTTGCCGTGGACTCAATACCTGCGGCCTTCTCCATAACACTGGATAAGTTCATAGTTTACACGTCCAACATCTTCGCCATCCTCGGCCTGCGTTCGCTCTACTTTGCGCTGGCCGGCATCATGCCGCTGTTCCATTACCTCAAATACGGCCTCGTCGTCGTCCTTATATTCGTTGGCATCAAGATGCTGCTGGCGCAGCATTATCACATACCGACGGGCATCGCGCTGGGCGTGGTCGCCGTAGTGATAGTTTTCGCCATAGTCGCATCGGTAATCCGCAATCGCAGGAATAAGGTGACCTCGTAACAACCAATACCTCGCCGTAAATGCCGCCGGGATTCCGACACTATGCGAACTCTTCTCGCCAATCATGCAACAAACCCCAGACCAGTTTATCTGTTTATATCTATCGGGGGTATTAACAAAATGCAAAAAAGGGAGTAGAATAGCTAATTTCCTATTAATGATACGTTTGAGATAAGGTCTAATTAATGGAAGAGATAAAGAACAACGCCGTCTCGGCCAATTCTACAGGACAGGCAGTGGAGCCCGATATATATACAAGGCACTGGTTCTGCGCCGCCCTGCTACCTTCGGGAACAACATATCGCAAGGATGCGGAGTCCCCGGAATCTTTCAGGGATATATTAAACGATGCAGTTATCGCGTGGGTCGACTGCTGGACGGATGACTTTGATAAGAACGCCATCGATGCAGCCGTACAGCTTGGCTTCAGCAAAGAGATGGTGGGGCCTCTGGTGAGCCAGACGCTTGAGAATTACCAGGACTTCGGCGTTGAGATGGGGATAAAGATGGCCTCGGTCCAGGTCAAGCAGTTCGATGTCACCATACACCCCCTGCTTCTTCTGATCAACAAGACGTTCATTTTGACCATACACCCGCGCAGCATAGACCGCAGGTTCATGCGCCTGCGCAGATACGCCAACGCCTTCCTCAAGAAAATACCGATCGCCGCCGTCCCGGAGGACCGTATCACTATGCTCCTGCTGCGAATCACGGACGAAACCAATGAGAGGAACTTTGAGCACCTTCGTCAGATCGAGGACTATAGCGACGAGCTCAACAAGGATATGATGGACCCGGCCACTCCGCGGGAGACGCTCGGGCCGAAGATCTACGAGATGAAGCATGCCCTGGTGGTCTATCTGAACGCACTGTGGCAGACCGTCGATGTCTTTCATGCCCTGCGTTACGGAGACGCCGATCTCATAACTGATAACGTGCGCCTCCTGCACCGTATGAGCCTGCAGGCCGATGACGTCAACCATCAAATCTCACTGGCCGAGCACATGTCGGACGTGATGGCGTCGGGGCTCGAGGTGTTGCAGACGATATACAATAACCAGCTCCAGGCGCTGAACAACAGACTGGCGCGCGTGATGGCCTATCTCACGGTGGCCGGCACGGCCCTGCTGGTGCCTAACACCATAGCCACGATAATGAGCAGCTCCGCTTTCGATTTGCAGACGGAGGACATGTGGTGGTATATCGTGCTCTTGGCGGGGTCGACCATCATATCTACATATCTGGTATGGCTCTGGGTCAGGAAGCTGGGCTGGACGCGCGGAATGGACGTAAGCGTGAAGGAGTTCGGCAAAGCGGCTGGGCCGGCGGCTCAGAAACGATCCGTGCGTAAAAGAATCAAGGTGAAAAAGCGTCAGCGGCCTGCTGCAGCAAGCCAGTAGTAGCTGCGATTTCTTCGACGATCTCTTCTAGTCCCTTAACACCCGCGCCAGTATCGGATTCGATGTCATCACCAGCGACGGCTCCAACCGATATTTCGCGCCGTCGAAGAGTAATGATCCTTCCCGCGACAGCCTGTCAAGCCTTGCCAGTAGGCGACGAATGTTTTCCTGTCCATGCCGCCTGGTAAACTCGTCGATGTCGAGCCCTTCCTCCAGCAGCCGCAGACGCAGCATGGCCTCCTCAGCCGCCTTCTCCTCTGCATTTAGCTCCTCGATTTCCTCGACGACTCCCGCCGGATTCTCGAGATAAGACTTAAGGTCGGCGCGGTTCTTGAAACGTTTGCCCCCCAGGTGCGAGGCCGCCGCCGGCCCGAGGCCGAGGTACTCGCCGCCGCGCCAGTAGTTCAGATTGTGCAGACACTCGCGTCCGGCGGCGGCGAAGTTGGATATCTCGTAATGGATGAACCCAGAGCCGATAAGCAACGACCGCGCCGATTCGAACAGCTCGGCCTGCTCGTCGTCCGACGGCAGGTTTGCCGGCGGGTTCTGAGCCAGCGGAGTTCCTTTCTCCAGCGAAAGGCAGTACAGCGAGAGATGGGCGATACCGAGCGATATCAGCCTGTCGATCGAGTTATGCAGCGAGTCCCATGTCTGGCCGGGAAGACCGGCGATAAGGTCTACTGAAACATTCCTGAAGCCGATACTCTTTGCCAATTCGATCGCGGCGACCGCCTGCTCCGCGTTATGAATCCTGCCGACAGCTTTAAGCTCGTCATCTGAGAGCGACTGTACGCCTATCGATATGCGGTTGAACCCCGAGAGCAGCGCCGCCGCAAGAAAATCTTCGGTAGCCGATTCAGGGTTGGCCTCAAAGGTAGCTTCCTCAAGCCGCGATAGATCAAATGCCCGGCGCAGCCCTTCGATAAGTCTCTTCAGACTATGGGCACCGAGGATACTCGGAGTGCCGCCTCCGAGGTATAGCGTATGGAACGACAGATGACCGTACGCCCCGCATTCGGCAAGCACCGCATCGACATATGATTCGATATTTCCTAACCGCGACGGTACGGAGTAGAAATCGCAGTACGCGCACTTCTCTACACAAAACGGCACATGGACATAAAGCCCGGTCAAATATACGCCTCCGTTGATAGACATCTCATTGCCTTATTATCCGGCCGTCAGACCAGCGTTGCAACCGTAATCGACTGCTATATCAGTCAATATAAAAAACGACGTAAATCGGCCTTAGGAAAAATACATTTTAAATTGTGGATAAATTGCCCTGAAAACCTATTGACAAGCGAGAAAAAATGGCCTACATTTGTGACAGAATAAAGTGATTAATTTGATGGAAGAATAATTTGAGTGCGGAGTGTTGTGTCACTCCGTTTGTGTTTAGAAGAAAGCAAAAACCGGAAACTACAGATAAGGAAGGAAGATGAAGACGAATACAGTGTCAGGAGCAGAGACAGAAGTCTCAAGCATACTGGAGGAGGAACCTCCACACCAGTCCTTCTCCCAGAAGGAAGAGGAGGATCCTCCAGGCCGAATCCCGTCCGAACAAGGGCGGAGGTTCTTCGCCAATGTGTCCGAAAGCAATTGGAACAACTGGACATGGCATTTCCGCAATAGGATCACTACGGTTGGACAGCTCTCCAGCCTGATTCCCTTGACGGCTGAAGAGCAGGGTAAGTTGAAACAGGTAGCGCAGAAGTATCCGCTCTCTATTACTCCTTATTACTTTTCGCTGATTAATCCCTTTGACACAGAAGACCCCATAATGAAACAGGCTGTGCCTTCGTTTCAAGAGATATCCATGAACGATATCGGTTATGAGGATCCTCTGGCGGAACAGAGGGAATCCGTCATGCCCGGCCTCGTACACCGGTATCCCGACCGCGTACTCATGGTGCTGACCGACATATGTCCCATGCTGTGCCGCCATTGCACCAGGAAGAGGGAGTGGCACAACGGCGGCTGGGTCCGCAGCAACGAAGAGATCGACGCGATGATCGGGTACATCCGCGGCAACAAGACCGTGAGAGATGTAGTCATCTCCGGCGGCGACCCGCTGACACTATCGACGAAGCGTTTGGAGAAAGTCATCGCCAAACTGAGACAGATCGACCACGTCGAGATAATACGTATCGGCTCACGGTTCCCCGTGGTGTTGCCGCAGCGAATCGACGACGAGTTGTGCGAGATGCTTTCCAAATACGGCCCTATCTGGCTTAACACCCACTTCAACCACCCGCGCGAGATAACGCCGGAGGCCGCTAAGGCCTGCGACCGTCTGCTGCGCGCCGGCGTGCCGGTGAACAACCAGTCTGTTCTGCTCAAGGGCATAAACGACACTGTGGAGACACAACTGAAACTGTGCCACGCGCTTCTGAAGATAAAAGTGCGTCCGTACTACCTGTACCAGTGCGACGAGGTACAGGGCACGGAGCACCTGCGCACACCCGTAGAGACCGGGTTGAAGATACTGGAAGGAATGCGCGGACACACCTCCGGATTGGCCGTCCCAACCTTCGTGATCGACCTTCCCGATGGCGGCGGCAAGATACCGTTGCAGCCTAACTACGTGATGTCTTTCAATGACGATGGGTTTCTGCTTAGGAACTATCAGGGCCATATCTTCCAGTACCGGAATCCCAAGGGCAAGTCCGGCAACGGGAACGGCCACAAGAACGGAAAGCGGAAAAACGGCTCGTCCCATCAGCATTCTGAGAAGGCATTACAAATGGCTCTGCCAGTAGGTGCCTGATTTGAGGATAGGGCTTGCATACGACCTCAAAGAGGCGGTGCGCAATGAGATCGGAACCTCCGGCGCAGACGACCGTCTTGAAGAATACGACTCGCAGGAAACGGTTGATGCCCTGGCCGACGCCATAAGTTCGCTGGGGCATCAGGTTCTCCCCCTCGGCGGCGGGAAAGAGTTCATCGGTAATATCCTGCGTGAACATGTCGAATTTGTCTTCAACATCGCCGAGGGCCGGGGCAGCTACAGGAGCAGGGAGGCCCAGATACCATCGATACTGGAAATGCTGTCCGTTCCATATTTTGGTTCCGATCCGCAATGCCTGGCCGTATGTCTGGATAAGCCGCTGACCAAGACAATAGTATCGAACGCGGGCATAAGCACCCCCAATTGGAGAGTAGTCTCGAACAGAGAGGATATGGAATATATCGACTGGAAAGGCTTTCGTTTTCCCGCTTTCGTAAAACCGGCATATGAGGGCTCCAGCAAGGGCATTCTCGGCGGCTGCAGGGTAACGGAACAAAAGATGATACGGGAACCTGTGATAAATCTGCTCGAACGCTACAACCAGCCGGTTCTGATTGAGGAATATATCGACGGCGATGAAGTTACTGTCGGCATAGTAGGTAACCATCCGCCCGCAATAGTGGGAATCATGAGGGTAGCACCCCGTCAAAAAACGGACCATTTTATATACTCGCTGGAGGTCAAGCGCGATTGGGAGCGGCTGGTGGAATACGAATGTCCCGCCAAACTGAGCGAAGCCGCTATTCAAACCGTAACCGATGAGGCTTTGAAGATATTCAAAGTGCTCGGCTGCCGCGATATTTCCAGGGTCGACTTCAGGGTTAATGCTGAGGGTACTCCCTTCTTTCTGGAGATAAATCCGCTGCCGGGGCTTAATCCCCACAGCGGGGATTTGCCGATAATGGCGGGTAAGATGGGATATAAATATCAGGAACTTATCGCGGCAGCGCTGAACGCCGCCTTGTCGAGGTACCCTGAATGTGCGCTAAAGTAGCTATAGTCTATAATCAGCCGGAACGCAGCCGATATGCCGACATGGGCGAGGGGGCTGCCATCGCGGGTGTGCTCGAAGAAGTTGACGCCGTTGAAAAAGCCCTGGCAGAACTCGGGTACGATTGTTTCCGCGTTCCTTTATCACCTCCGATGAATCGTGTCCGCGATATCATAAGTAACCTTAAAGCCGAGCTGGTTTTCAACCTGTTTGAAGGGTTCGACGGGCAGCCGGAAACAGAGGCTGCAATCGCTGGAATGCTTTCGGAAACACGCCTTCCTTTTACTGGCTGCACGGCTGACGCGATAAGGCTGTGCACCGACAAGATCAGGGTCAAGGATATCCTCGCGGCTAACGGCATAAAAGCACCCCGTCACCTGCTCGTCAGCGGCAAACCGCCCCCTTCATTCGATTTAACGTTCCCCTGCATCGTTAAGACACGCTCCGAGCACGCTAGCCACGGCATGTCGGAGGACAGCGTAGTACATAATATGAGGCAGCTTGAGATCCAGTCGGCGAAGGTGAGTTGCCTCTTCGGCGGCGAGGCCCTGGTCGAGGAATACGCGGACGGCAGGGAGTTCAACGCCCTCGTTATGGGTAAAAGCAAGACAGAAGTATTCCCCATATCCGAGATTATATTCACCACACCGGAAGGCAAACCTCGCATATTGACCTATGCCTCAAAATGGGATCCCGAGAACGACTACTACAATTGCGCCTCACGCCAATGCCCGGCCGAGGTGGAAGAAGAAATCAGGCGCGCCGTCGCGGACATGACCCTGTCGGTTTTTAATTTGTGCATCGGGTCGGGCTACGCGCGCGTGGATTTCCGAGAAGATTCTCGGGGAACGCTTAATGTCATCGATGTAAACCCAAATCCCGACATCTCCCCTGATGCCGGAGCCGCCTGTCAGGCCGAGGTATCCGGGCTCTCGTACAACCAGTTCATAGAGCGTATCATCAGCATCGCCGTAGAGGAGTCGCATGGCAACTAGAATCAGGAAAATGGCGAAGCGGGATAAGGCCTCGCTCATGAGCATACTGCGCGACACCCCGGAGTTCACCCCACCCGAGGTTGTTATCGCAGAGGAGCTCATAGACAGCTATCTCGACGACCCTATAGGCTCCGGTTACAGGATACTTGTCGCTGAAGAAGCTTCCTCCGTCTGCGGCTACATATGCTACGGGCCGACGCCGCTGACGCAGGGAACATGGGACCTCTACTGGGCCGCCGTCTCTCGCAAGATGCGCGGCAAGGGTATCGGAAAAGCGCTGTGGGAGAAAGCCGAGGACGATATCAAGGATGACGGCGGCAGGCTGGCTGTCATCGAGACGTCTTCAAAACCCAACTACGAACAGACAAGGCGCTTCCATGAATCCAGGGGATACGAGAATGTGGGACGCATCGCTGATTTCTACTCGCCGGGCGATGACATGCTGATCTACGTTAAGCGTCTGAAGTAGAGAATAGCGCTTAATCGATAATCACGAGAAAAACTGCCTTATCGTATCCACCTCCGCCCCGTGTCTCTGCTGCTTCCCTTGCGGAATCTGGCCCACCCCTTGCCCTGCGCCAGTTTCTGAATTTTCGCGCCCCCGCATTGCGGGCATGCACTCGGACCTCTACGCCCAAAGCTTCCCTGCCAGCGGCTGCCGCAATCGGCACAAAACAAATTCTCGCGATAAACCCATTGTGCACGCCCCTTAATTTTTGATAATCAGGTGTGAAACAGGCCGACCCACGGGTCGTGAAAATTGAACGTTTCTTCTACTTAACCAGCTTCGCTGCAATACCATTGAACAGCAGAAGATTGCCGCACTGGTTGCAGGTAACGGGTATTACAGGAATAATGGGTGACCCGGCGGCATTATTTTGAAACTCTCTTAACTCAAACACCTTATCGACTACAGCCCAGTCATTGGCGCCGCAGAATTTGCAGCTCTTGGGCGTATATGGCATCTTGTTCAAATGTGCCACGACTTCCTTGCTATCAATATCGCTCACTATGTTCCTCCATGATTGCAGCATGATAACTCTTCTGAGTGCCATATTGTATATGATTCCGACAACTCAGTCAACACAAAGCCCAACGACCACCCCTAAACAGACAGTGCGAACAATGGCTGAAATTAATATCGATTAGGCCCAGTTGACGTTAACTTAGGCACAAGAGGAACTTCTCGTGTCGAGAGACGTGATGGATTCACGAAAGATGAAGCCACTCTTTATGTAGACATCGCGGCGGGAGTCCATTGCGAAACTGCCGCCGCGATTCATCATGCTGGCCGTGAGCTATTTCTTAAATTACCCGAACTACTAAAGCCGAACCGCTCAGTTATTTTCAGGGCTTTGCGCTACTTCCGGCTCGGGAACCGCCGCCTGTACCCTGTTTGAACCGTCAGCTATCCTCGCCAGGAACTGCTTTCTCACGGCGCGGGCGGTCCAGCAGTTATGCTCATCGCTGTTCTTGGTCAGGCCGACCAGCGACGCCATATCATATATCATGGCATCGATGGCACCGAGCTTGAACGACATTTCGTCGGAGTCGATGAAAACCTTCTCCCTGTAATCCGACCCCAAAAGTTTCCTGGCCTTCCATTCCAGAATAGTCTCAAACGCGCGATCAAGTTCCGTCACTTTGCCAACCCCCTTATTATTTTTAGCAGACACCTGCTATCTACCCTTTATTTATATTGATATAACTAATAAATATTATCGAGTGTAGCAACTATTGCTATATTATAATGACCCTTAATAGTTTTCTAATTGTATAATAGTCCGCCGTTCCGGTCAAGTGTTCTTTCATGAGATGAAGGAAATAAAACGCGACGACTAAGTATATCTTGAGACGCTATAACAACGGGTGCGGTCGGTTCTAATACAAATCTCTTCGGCTGTCCTTTAAGAAGGGAAACTGCCGGCGGGTTTTTTCGACCAAGTCGAGGTCGATATCGGCGGTGAGCAGCGCTTCCTCGTCGCCGGACTCGACAACATATCTACCCCACGGGTCCACTATCGCCGAGCAGCCGCCGAACTTCTCATCTTTAAACTCGCCGAGACAGTTGCAAGCCGCAATGAACATCTGGTTCTCTACAGCCCGCGTCAGAAGAAGCGTCTTCCAGTGCTCGATGCGGCGCACCGGCCACTCGGCGACCATCAGCACTATGCGCGCGCCGGAGAAGGCGTAGTGGCGGAAGACCTCCGGGAAACGTATATCGTAGCAGATGCTCAATCCGGTTGGCCCCCAGGGCGCATCCGCCGTGACGAAGCGCTCGCCGGGCGTGAGCCACTGCACCTCGTTCATCAGGGAAAAGAGATGCGTCTTGCTGTAGACGGCCAGGCACCGGCCCTCCGCATCGAAGAGAGGGAATGAATTATAGAACCTGCCTTCGCGCTCCTCGATCATCGAACCGCCGATAGCGATCTTATGCTCGCGGGCCAGCTCGCTTGTTTGAGCGAAAATACCCTCGCCAACGCGAGCCGCGTATCGCTCCCGATGCTCCAGGTCGTAGCCGGAATGCCATAGCTCCGGGAAAAGCACAAGCGACGAGCCCCGTTTTGCCGCTTCGCGCGTCCACTCACGCACGCGTTCAACGTTAGCCTCGGGCCGGCCGCGCAGGACTTTCATCTGGCCGAGGGTAATAGTAATCTTCATTGGTTATTCACATTCCGCGACTGGTAATTCAGAAATCGACTTTGGCTTAGACAACTGCTCAGGGGATATTACAACAACTCATACCCGAAAGCAACAGGCGAGGGCCATAGGGCGACACCCGCCTGCTGCGACATATCGGATAAGTTTAGTGAAACTCATCCTAAGGTTCGTGGTAAATGGGCGCTCCCAGGTCTTTAATGGAGAAGTTGGAGAAGACATGATGTCCGTCCCAATCAAGGACACGCAGGTCGTCCTTATCCTGAAGGTCGTTCGCTACCGATTTGAAGCGGGTTACGTACTTCTCCTCCGCGATAGCCAGGGGAACTTCATAGGCGATGAACTTCTCTATACCTTTAACCGCCAGCTTCTTGATGAAGTTGTGGTCCGTCAGTGACTCATAAGAAGCCAGAATCAAGATGGGACCCGAGCCTGTAAAAAAAATCCCTGCCTTCATAATGATGCCTCCTTTTGCATATTTTGCCCGATATGCTTCGGCTTTCACTTTATATCCGACACAACCCCTGGTTTACGAGTGCAATACAGTAAGAGGAGGATAATATAGTTGATAACGGAGCAGATGTCAAGACAGTAAGAGAAGATAAAGATTAGTAGATTACAAACGAGTCAATCATCTGCTGCGCAGTATCCAAATAATTGGCATAAGCGCTCTCATATACCATATAGATTATTATGTATTCTGTACTATCCTTGATAGCATGAATCTCCATATTCTTCATAAGAAAGCCATAATCTTCATCCTCCCAAGTGTAAACAACCTTATGGGCAGGTATACCAGCGATAGTCGTCACATTCGACTCAGAAAGATTGAAGTCTTGAACTGATTTTTCCCGATAACTAATCCATTCATCAACACGTTCACTCAATGTCATATTTAGTGCATCGTGAACATATATCATAAGTACTCCTTGTGGGCTAGATTCACCAGTCAATGGGGAGAAAAATTCTACGACATCAAACTGTCCTTCCACCTTCGTCCAATCCTGACGATACTGCATGCTTATGCCAAGACTACTATTGGAATATGTAGACCAACCAGGCAGAGGCGTCGGATTCGATTGTGGCCCCGAGCCACCACACGCGAAAGTGGTAACAAGCAACAACACTAGTAGCAGAGCTATAGAGGACTTAACTATCTTCATAGAAATCTTTTGTAAGAGACCAATCTTCGATTCTTAGATAAATTCCACCTTGCCGCTTTTGATATCGTAGAAGGCGGCGGATACCGTCAGTTTGCCGGATTTCACCAGCTCGGAGAGCACCGGCTTGCTGGACTTCAACTTTTCGGCAACCATGACGGCGTTAGCCCGGGCCGCATTGTTCACCAGGTCTCCCTGCTGATCCTTTACCTTCTCGACAGCGGGGCGGATAACCGAGGCGATGGCCGGCAGGTGCCCCTCCATCTCCCCGCCCGCGGCTGTGGCGGTGATGGCCCCGCAGCTGCCATGTCCCAGCACGACGACCAGGGATACGTGCAGGTGCGCGGCGGCATACTCGATGCTGGCGAGCGAAACGTCATCGGCTATATTACCCGCGTTCCTGACCACAAAGATATCGCCGACACCCTGGTCAAAAACTAATTCGACCGGTATCCGCGAATCGGAGCAGCCCAGGACTATAGCAAACGGATGCTGCCCCTCAATCAACTCCGCCCGGCGCACGGACGTCTGATGGGGCCTTATGAACTTGCCGACGACGTACCTCTGGTTTCCCTCGGACAGCCTCTTTAAAGCCTCGTCAGCGCTAACAACGTCGGATTTCATCTTGATTCTCTCCATTTCTACATTCATCGCGGGTAAAAGACGATTCTGAGACGTATTGTACATAGAATCGACAGGACAAGCAACGGTTCACTCCCCTGCCAGCACCCTGATCAGCGGCGGGATTAGGCTCTGTGCCATATCGCGGCGGCTGCCTCCGCACAGCACGACGATGAGCCTCCCGCGACAAACTTCATTAGAGATACGTTTAAGCTCTTGCGCCATCATCGTATGCGCCCCGGTGCTCAGCCCCATATCGCCGTACTCGCCCTGCGTACCGTCGTAGCCCCAGTTCCAGAAGATGATCTCCGGCCTGAACGCGGCGGCGCGCGGTGCGAAGTTCTTTTTTACAAGGTCGACGTATTGTGCGTCGCTTACTTGCCACGATACGTTGACGTTCACATTATTGTTCTCCTCGAAATCGCCGCCGTGGCACAGGCACATATACAGCACATTGATGTCATCCTTAAATATCTCCCACGAGCCGTCGCCGTGATGCGCATCGGTATCGATAACGGCGAAACGTTTAGCGTTGAAAAGGGCGCGAAGGTCGCTTATGGCGATGGCGGCTCCGTTGAAATAGCAGCCCCCGCCGAAGGAATCGAAACCCGCATGATGATCGCCGTAGCCGGTGAAAACGAAGGCGTTGTCTATCTCGCCGCTCCATATGCGACGCGCCGCGGCCACCGTGCCCGACACGGAGAGCATGACGCCGTCGAAATCATGCGTGCGCCTGACGCTCTCGACCATCCTGTCGCTGTGCACCCGGCGCACCAGGTCGAGCGGAACGAGTTCAAGATCGTAATCGGTCGGCGGCTTGCCCGGGTAGAACGCGTCGTAATAGAGGACGTTGTCCCGGGACAAAATGCCTTCGAGCGCGTCGGGGAAATCGCGCAGACGCTCGCCGTCTTGATAGTGGAAGAATATGCCTGTTTTTTTCATTATAGTGCCAATCGAACATGCCTTTGGATTGCCCGATAATACCGGCATGATATCGCCGGTGGATAAAGGCGTCAAGCGAGGCCCGTATATTCCGGACGATTAATTTAGACGGAGATCGGATATCTTCCGTACTTGTGCACCGCCTCGACCATCCACCCGAGCCTGTCGCCATCTACATAGGGATGAGAGTGGCTCGCCGATAAAATGTATCCGCCGCCCCTGGCCGCATCCTTCAGCGCCTGTTTCACGGCTTCTTCGATCTCCTCCCGTGTCCCCCGCACCAGCAGGTAAGATACGTCCAGGTTGCCGACAAGAACCAGCTTGTGCCCCACCTGCTCCCTCACCCTTCCCAGTTCCATGCCCGCCGTCGGCTCCATCGTTATGATACCGTCGAATCCCCAATCGATGAACATGTCCAGCAGCTTGTAGATGTTTCCGCATGAGTGCCAGATTAGCTTCTTATTTCTCTTGTGCACCAGTTCAGAGACACGCCTGTAGCTCTCGCCCAACAACTTCTCTATCATTTCGGGACGCATCATCGGGCCGGTCTTCTGTCCCAGGTCATCGCCGCCGAGCACTATATCGACGTCGCATTCCATTACCGCTTCCAGACACCTGATATACAGATCGGTCTGATATTCGATAACCTTCTTAACAAACTCAGGCTTCTGATAAACAAGGCTAGTGAAATTCACGAAACCGATTGGCTGCCAGCTGTTCTCGAATATCCCCGGAGCGGCGTAGCCGATAGGAAGTATCTTGTCGCCGTAACGCTCGGTCAGCTTCTTATGAAAGTCGGCCACGTTTTGCACAAGCCTGTCGCATAGCGGCGCGTTCTCCTCGACCCACCTATCCCATTGCTCCTCGGTCGGACACAGCGCGCGGCTGTAGTTTACCGTCAGTCCGCCATCTTCGGCTGTTCCCAGCTCCCAGACGCGGCCGTAGACGTCATGCCAAACCAATCCCAGCGAACTCTCGGCATCCCTGTGAAGCTGCATGAACGCATATATGATCCAGTTGGCGTCAAAACCCAGTTGAATAGCACACTCGAGGGCGCCGGCGAAGTTGCCGCCGTACATCCGGCTCCAGAACCAGTTGGCGTTCATGAGTCCCTTGACCACCTGCCCCAGCACGGGCTTCTTCAGCAGGCCGGCGAAGTCGACGGGCTTTTTACCCTTTATTTGGTTAACGGTGGAAGGATCCATGATCAGCCCCATAACGGGCACCTGATCCGGCTCCTCGTGGTTCATAGCGGTTAAAATCCGCTCCTTAAAATTCATCGCCCCGCCATCCAACCCTTTACTATATCCGTGCCGGTAACCGCATCGGGAGCGAAGGCATCTACGCCTACTTCCTTCGCGTACTTCTCCGTCATGGCCGCGCCGCCGATGATTATCTTAACGCTGCTCCTCAAGAGTTCCTTCTCCATTTCACGGACGACCTTTTCCAGGCTTTTAGTCATCGTGGTCATGATGCAGGACATGCCCAGAACTTCAGGCTTGTGCTCTTTTATTGCAGCGATGAACTTGGCGGTCGGAACATCGATACCGAGGTCGATAATATTGAACCCGACGCTGCGCGCGTGGTTGATGAAGATATTCTTTCCAAGGTCGTGAAGGTCGCCGGCCACGGTGCCGACAACGATAGTGCCGATCTGATCGGAAGCCTCTCCGGTCATCAGCGGCGAAAGGATTTTCAATACCTTGCCGGCGATCTCCCCCGCATATACCAGCTCCGCCAGATACCACTCGCCGCTCTGAAATCTTTTACCTACCGTGTCAAGAGCGCCGGACACCACTGCTATCGCCTTCCTGGCATCTATATCGTGACTTCCGTCGGCTAGAGACGCCGCGACCTCAATCGTGCCTTCCATATCAAGGTCGAGAAACCTGTCATTAAGCTGGGCGAGCGCTTCGTTCCCACCGGTCATCGAACCACCTCCGGAAACTATATTTCCAGCATTACTTTTATCACGTCGTTCGATCTCAGTTGTGTTTCAAAGGCCTCTTTCACTTCATCGAGAGGGAACCTGTAAGATATCATTTCCTTAGTCTTGATCTTGCCCTGATGCATAAGCTCCGTAGCCATATCCCATTTCTGGCCGCCGCAGCCTCTTATGGTGAGGTTATGCCAGATGACAACCTCGCTGATCAGCTCCCGGCTCATCTCGACTCCCTGCTCGAAGAAGCCGACCTGCATCACGGTGCCGAGGAACTTAAGCATGCGCGGCGCCTGGGTGAAAGCCACGGGCGAGCCCGAGCACTCGAAGACGACGTTGGCCTTCCATCCACCGGTAGCCTCTATGACGGCGGATACGGCGTCGACGCTCGACGGGTCGATGACCACGTCGGCCCCGACCTTTGCCGCCATCTCCCTGCGCCCCTTAGACGGCTCGCTGACGATGACTTTGGGAATGCCGAAGGCCTTGCACGCCTGCACCAGCCCGAGCCCGATCATCCCCGATCCAAGTATCACCACTATATCGTCATGCTTGAGATTCGCCTGCTCGAAGGCGTAACAGGCGATCGATGTCGGCTCCACGGTGGCCGCCTCCTCCCAGTCCATGTTGTCAGGGATATGAAGGAATGAATCGCCGACGAGAGGATTTGGCACGGCCACATATTCCGCCATGGCGCCATCGAGACCCTCGCCGGGAACGGCCACACCTTTGCTGTCGATCTGATAGCCGGTGCCCAGAACCCTGTCCCCTTTTTTCAACCCTTTCACGTCCTTACCGATCTCAACTACCTCGCCGCTGAACTCATGGCCGAGGATACGGCTCGGCACAATACCGGTGCGATAGGCATGAAGATCGGTGCCGCAGATGCCGCAGGCTTTAACCTTTACCAGAACGTCGCCGTCACCTATGACAGGCATGTCGACGGATTCCAATCGAATATCGCGCGGGCCGTGAATTATAGCTGCCTTCATTTGACCCCCTTTAAAAAGTTATAGCAGTATAACAGCATCACAGGCATTAGGCAATAACTTTTCGTTGAACAGGAAAATACGATTAATAAAAGTGAATATGAAATAAGGGTTACCTTTAGAACGAAATATGGTTATACGAAAAGGCAATCCAGCGATACGGATAAGAGCAGTTCAACGTTATTCTTTCTTGGGATATATTGTGGACATCGGTATGATTGACATGACGCCATCGGCTTTGGCCACAAGCCGTCCTTCATCATCATTGAACAATGCTTCTACATGAACCGATTTCTTGCTGCGGTGCAGAACCCGCCCTTCGATGTGCAACGTCCCGCTCGACACCGGCCGGAAGTAGGTAATGCGGAGATCACTTGTGCTATAACCTTCGTCTTTCAATACCGTCATCACCGTATAACAGAACGTCATATCGGCCAGCACGCCAAAGTAGCCTCCGAAGAGGTGGCCGCGGCTGTTGTGGTACTTCTCTGAAATATGGAACTCGGCGGAGATCTTACCTTGGGACCACGATTTCAATTGGGGAAATTCCAGGTGGTCGGCACAGGGAGTATAGCTGGGAAAATCCTCCCGACTCGTCTTACCGCTGACTAGTGTATCCAATATTGTAGACCACTGGAACATGATTTTATCGTCGAACCTTACCTAAATATCATAGCACACCAAGCCGAAAATATAATAACTCCAGGCTTATAGTATGCCATCGACTATAGCTGCCACTAGCTTTGCTATCGACGGCGACGCGGTTAATCCCGGTGATTCGATGCCGATGAGGTTGATGAAACCAAACAAGCCCTTATCGCCCTCCTCGCGGATAATGAAATCGCGGATATCCTCCCCAGGGCCCTGCAGCTTGGGGCGCACCCCCGCCATCTCAGGAGAGAGGTCTTCGTATTCGATGAACGGCAGGAACGGCTTCACCGACTCGTAAAAAAGCTGCTGATTGCGGTCATCTATAGCATAATCGACTTTATCGACGTACTTGGCGCTGGGCCCAAGCAGCATGCGCCCATCCATATCCAGTGTGGCGTGAATGCCGACGCCGGTAATCTTCGGCAGCGGCACCGGGTAGACGAGATGACTAATCAACTTCGACTTGCCGCCGCTCACGTTAAAGTACTCTCCCTTGCAGTAGTGCAGTCGGTATCCCGCGGCGTCGATATCGATATCTGCCATCGCAGCGATTTTATCGCTATTCAGTCCGGCACAGTTTATCACTATCTCCGATTCAATCGAGAAGCGGCCTGCTTCGTCTTTTATCGATACCCGATATCCATCAACGGCTCGCTCGACGGCGACAACCTCTGTGTTGAACGCGATGTGCGCGCCCGCATCCTGAACCATCGACAGGAAGTAACGCATCAGCGCGTGGGCGTCCATCACGCCCGTCGTTGGAGAAAACAACGCGGCGACACCTTCCACTTCCGGTTCGAGAGACTTCAATTCTCTCCGCGACACCATGCGTAATCCTTCGACTCCGTTGCGCAGGCCATTATCCAGCAGCGACTCAAGCTGAGCGATCTCGTTGTTGTTCACAGCCACGATAAGCTTGCCCGTGCGTCTATGCGGAATACCATAACGTTCGCATGTCTCATACATCATGCGATTTCCTTCGACACATAGCCCGGCCTTGAGCGAGCCTTCGGGGTAATAGATACCGGCGTGGATAACGCCGCTGTTCCTGCTGCTGGACTCACGCCCGAACGTCTCATTCTTCTCAAGCACGTACACACTCCTGCCGCGGCGTGTTACTTCGGCAGCCAACGCCAGCCCGATAACTCCGGCGCCGATTATCGTAATATCAACACTGTTCGACATTTACGAGCACTCCTACTAACATATTACACCAGATATAGTCGCTGTTACGATAAGGGCTGTCTTGAAAAAACAAATAGAGCCACGTTATGTGGCTCTATTCTTTGTATTCTGCCTGATCGTCTTACTTACCGATGCGAAAGACCTTTGTTCCACAGCTAGGACACGAGCCCTTGGTCGCCGGCCGACCGTTCTTCATCTTGATCTGCGTCGGACTCTTGATCTCCACCTTTTTCCTGCACTTCATGCAATAAGCCTGCATTTAGTCCCTCCTCTAACTGTATTTGGCAAGAGATTAGCAGTAAAATAGGAATAAGTCAAGAGGTAGCGCATCGAAAGACACCAATTGGCATGTGTGTGCAACGACCATGGCGGCTTAAATTCACATGGCGAATCCGTCGATTGAACGTTGATAAGTAACTCTCTCCCGTTTGTGACCTAAGTCATAGCTGCCATTTCGTCCATCGTTTATTATTCTGGAAGACATCGAAGAAGGAGCGCGTGATAATGAAACAAAGATGCCCGGGACAGGATTTCAGGAAGCTGAGTGCGCAAATAAACCAATGCCCGGACTGCGGCGCCGATGTCGAAATATTCTCCAACGAGACCAAGGTGAAATGCCATATATGCGGCTCGATGGTATATAAAGACAAGATCCCATCCTGTGCTGAGTGGTGCGCGTCGGCGCGGGAGTGTCTAGGAGAGAAAAGATGGAAACAGTCAGGAAGATAGTCCGTATCGATGAAGATAAGTGCGACGGCTGCGGCCTGTGCGCGGAGGCATGCGCGGAAGGGGCGATTCAGATGGTCGACGGCAAGGCCAGGCTTATTAACGAGGCTCACTGCGACGGGCTCGGCGCCTGCATAGGGGAGTGCCCGCGTGGAGCGATCACTCTGGAAGAGAAATGTGCGGAGCCGTATGACGACAGCGCCGATTATCATAAAGCGCAAGAGAAGCCTGCCGAGACTGAGAAATGCAGCTGCCCTTCCATGCGTATAGAGCAGGTTCAGAGGAAGTCCGGCATCGCGGGTAACCACGAACACAACCCATCCATGCTAGGACACTGGCCGGTGCAGCTGGCGCTGGTCCCTCCCGGCGCGCCGTTCCTGGAAGGGACGGACCTGCTTCTGGTATCGGACTGTGTGCCCTTCGCCTACGCCGACTTCCATCGCGATTTCCTCAACGGCAGATCCGTACTTGTGGCCTGTCCCAAGCTCGACGACGCTCGGGCTCATATACAAAAACTGACTTCGATACTGCGCGGTTCGACCATCAAAAGCATAACCGTGGCACGCATGGAGGTGCCCTGCTGCTCCGGGTTGACCGCTATGGCAAAACAAGCCCTGGAAATCAGCGGGAAAGAGATTCCATTGAAAGAAGTGGTTATAGGCATCAGGGGTAATATTAAGGAAACCGCTTCTCAGGCACAAGGCTCTTCTGGAGCTTGATTCCTTAACACGCTTGATGTATAGGCGTTCATCGCGTTATGCTCGCGGGGAGCTCCATACATAACATAGGATCGGCTTCTGGATTTGCAATGGGGACAGGGATTCTTTTTATCTTGTGCAATGCCCGTAAGGCTATACAACTTGTTTCCACATTCTCCGCAATAAACAACTACTGTTTTACTCAACTAATTATTCCATTCCTGATAAAAATACATAAAATATAGACTTGTCCTGCAACTTTTTAAAATATTGGGATAGTATATCGAATAATGCTATGCTCTGTCAATTCATTTATTTATATTATTTTATCAATATTTAGCTGCGTGAAATGCCGTTACTCACGCGGCGTGATTGTCAAAAAAATTCCTCTTCTCTCAGGAAATAAAACAAAAAAGCGGGGGCCGATAAATATTCTGCTCCCGCTTCAAGCTTGCTTCGAGCGAGTTACTTAATCCTCGCCGCTATCTCCCTGCCGAAGTCGACACACTTCTGTATCTCGCCCTCGTCCGGCACGAACTTGAACGCCAGCTTGGAATCGACCAACTCGATGCCGGCCTGTTCCATCTCCTGCTGCACGGCCTTGACCCCACCGCCTCCCCAGCCGTGCGAGCCGAAAGCCGCCCCGATCTTGTTCTTCGGTTTGAGCCCCTTGAGGTAGCAAAGGAACTCGGCGACGGAGGGGAACATGCCGTTGTTCAGTGTGGGAGAGCCGATGATGAGGGCTTTGGCCTCGAGTACTTCCTTTATAACATCGCTCTTATCCGATGCCGTCAGGTTGAAGAGCTTCGTGTCGATTCCTTCCTCCATCAAGCCCTTCACAATCGCATTCGCCATCTTCTGGGTGCTGCCCCACATGGTGTCGTAAATAACCAGCGCCCTGGCCGCAGTCTCGCCCCTACCCCATTTCACGTAGGAATCTACGATGTCCTTTATATGCGAGCGCCAGATAATGCCGTGGCTCGGAGCGATCATATCTATCGGTATGCCGCCGAGCTTGTTCGCCGCCTTGACGATGAGATCCCCGAAGGGCATCAAAATGTTGGCGTAGTACTTGGCCGCCTCTTGCATTACTATCCCCATATCGACCTCGTCATCGAAGCGCTGGGAGGTTGCTATGTGCTGGCCGAAGGCGTCCATGGAGAACAATATCTTATCCTCGGCAAGGTAGGTGCACATGGAATCGGGCCAGTGCAGCATCGGCGTCGGGATGAAGCTGAGTTTGCGCTTGCCAAGATCGACCGTGCTGCCCTCTTTCACTGCGATCGGATTCCAGTTCTGATGGTAGGACTTGGCCAGCCCGTTCTCTCCGAACTTCTCCAGCGTGACCAGTTTAGCGTTCTTCGCGTCCCGCAATGCCATCGGCAGGGAGCCGGAGTGATCCATCTCCACATGGTTCGATATAACGTAGTCGATTTTATCGAATGATACGATCTCCCGAACCCGCGCCGCCATCTCATCGTAGAAAGGCGCCTTGACCGTATCGATCAGGGCGACCTTCTCATCGATGATAAGATACGCGTTGTATGTGGTTCCGAGATGAGTAGAATACCCGTGAAAGTTCCGTACGTTCCAGTCTATGGCGCCCACCCAGTAAACGCCTTGTGCCAGTTGAACTTTAGTCATAATAAAACCTCTTTGAATATGTGAATTTTCCGGTCGGAGCTAATCAACCCCCTGCAATCCCCCACTCTTGGGGGATTTTTAAGAGGTTAGGGGACACCCCTAGAACCCCGGCAGGAAGAATCCTGCACCTCTTTTTCTAAGCTAAACGGTGAATGAAAAATCTACTTCTTGCACTTCTTCTTGGGCTTCTTTACCGGCTTCTTCTTCTCACTGCCGATGGCACAAGGTTCGCAGCAGAACGTTATGCCGCCCGTCTCGTAGCCCTCGGAAGCGATAACGCAGCCGCAGGCAGGACACGTTTTCTTAGCCATATGCGCCACCTCCTATCGAAACTTGAACACTATACCTTTTCGAACTCGTCTTTGCCGGCTCCGCATACGGGGCACACCCAATCCTCGGGCAGCTTCTCAAATGCGGTTCCGGGAGGAATATCGCTCTCGGGATCTCCGAGCTCCGGATCGTAAACATATCCGCAAACGCCGCATTTATATTTGGCCATTTCCTGTGATCTCCTTCCTTAATCCTTCTGATAATGAGGTGCGGACTTGGGTGTTGTGCCGCGCTTGACCTGATGATAATACGCATAGGTCATCGGCTCGCCCTCCGCCAGCACCTCGGCGTTGGTGACCTCGCCGATAAATACGGTATGTGTTTTCGCGTCGACAGAACCGATTACTTTCGCCTCTACATAACCGAGCGTATTATCGAGGATAACAGGGGCGCCGTTCTGCCCCAGCCTGTAATTCACGCCCTCGAACTTGTTCACGTCCCGTCCCGACTTGAAACCGAAGCCGCCTATCAGCTTCAGCGGCGCTGTCTGCGCGACGATGGAGGCGGTGAAGACCTTGCTTTCCGTTATGAACTCGTGTGTCAGGTTCTGCTTGTTGATGCACACCGATATAATCGGAGGCTCGGAGGCGACCTGGATCACGGTGTTGGCCGTCTGGCCGTTGATCTTATCGCCCTTCTTGGAACATACGATATACATGCCGTAGCTGATCAGGTATAAAGCCTTTGTATCCATTACAACTCCTTTTCCATTAGATGCTGCTCATCACTAAGCTGCATCAACCCCCTGCTATCCCCCAATCATGGGGGAATTTAAAAAAGAGATAGGGGACACCCCTAGAACCCCGTCAGGAGAATATCTCCTGCTCTCTCATCCGTCATTCCGGCGTAGGCCGGAATCCATAAGGGCGAGGGCTCGTCCCTATTTTACCCGCGCTTCGACCGCAGCCCAATCTATATTCTTGAAGAACGCATCAATGTAGTCGGCTTTCTTCAGTCCGTAGTCCAGCATGAAGGCATGCTCAAAGACATCCATCACGAGAATCGGACGACAGCCCGTCGGGTGCCCTACGTCGTGCTCGTTGATCCACTGGTTGAACAGCCAGCCGTTGGTATCGTCCTGATACAGCACCACCCAGCCGATGCCGCGCATGGCGCCGGTGGCCCTGAAATCCTTCTCCCACGCCTCCACGCTGCCGTACGCCCCTGGCAGCAGCCCGACCAGCTTCCCCGCCTTGCTCATAGCACCCTTCCCGCCCAGGTTCTCGAAATAAAGCTCGTGCAGCCGCATGCCGTTGAACTCCCAGCCGAAACGGCGCTTGAGCTCAGCGTACTCCGGTGTAGCCGCCTTGCCATCCTTGAGCAGCGCCTGCAGCAGTTCCCAGACCTTATTGGTATTTGTAACATATCCCTGATAGAGTGCGAAGTGGTTCTTGAGCAGCGCCTCGCTGAAGCCGCTCATCCCTATCAGCTTCTCATACTCTTTAGCAGCGTAGGACATAACTACCTCCTTGAATTTCTCTATTATTTCTATTTGTTCAATTCGCCGAGTATACGCGTCCAGTTATTCACATGCCGCTGCTCATCGCCGATATTCTTCTTGATAAGAGCCGCGGACTTGTCATCGAAATTAACCTTTTCCAAAAAAGCGCCGTAGTCTTTAACCGCTTTCTGCTCAACCCAGATATTGGTTTTCATGATCCGTTTCTTGCCCATGATCCGGGTTGTCAGTCCTATCATCATGCCGCCCAGCGCGAAGAACCACCCCATGAATGAGCCCTTCCCCTTAAGCTCGGCGACCCTGGCCTTTAAGCCGTCCGCATGCTCCTGTTCGTTGGCCGTGGCCTCTTTCAATATTTCATAATAAGCCGGGGCGCTGCGAAAAGCCCCCGCCTGCGCTTTGTAGATCGCGGTAGCCGCCCTCTCTATGTTATACATTGTGTTCAGCGAACCGATTACTGTGCTCATATTCCCTCCTGCGATGACTATTCAGCCATCCTTTTCCCCAGCTCGTAAGCATCCTCTAAAGCTGTAGAGTGCTTCTTTATTTCGCCCTTACTATCGACCCCGCGGACAAACAGCTCATCAGAGTAATCGACACCCATGACATCGAACATACATTTCACCGTTTGTTTCGATCCATCGAACAGGTCGCCGCCTTTTGTACCCCCCACTGCGATGAACGCTCCCTTCCGCCCCTGCCTCTCCGGCACTTCCTTCAGGATATACTTCCTAGCCCAGAACACCTGGCAACGATCCACCAGGGCTTTGAGCTGTGCCGGCAGACCGTAGAAGAAGACCGGAGCGCCGATGATAACCGCATCGGCTTCCTCCAGGCTGAGATATATATCGTCCATGTCGTCGCGGATGGCGCAGTTGCCGCTCTTCATGCAGTCGTTGAACTCGCGGCAGGGAGAGATATCGAGCTCATCGACGACGATCTTCTCGGCAAAGGCTCCGGCTTCGCGCGCGCCCCTGAGCGCCTCGTCCATGAGAATATCCGTATTGCCCCCGACACGCGGGCTGCCCATGATTCCCAGAACTTTCATCCGTACTCCGTTGAACTTCTCAATAAAAGCAACGATATCATAATCGCTGTAGATATTTATGCGCCTGCAGCGCGGCCTTGGCGCCCTCTCCCGCAGATATCACTATCTGTTTCTCCGGCACGTTGGTCACATCCCCTGCGGCGAAGAGCCCCGGCACGTCGGTCTCGTTACGACAGTTGACCACTATCTCACCCTGCTCGTTCAGTTTCGTTATGCCCTTGACCAGTTCCGAGTTCGGGTTCAATCCAATTTCGACGAATATGCCGCTGAGATCGAGCTTCTTCTTCTCCCCGGTCTTCAAGTCCCTTATCTCGATGCCGTTGACCAGCTTATCACCCGATATAGACAATACCTCGTATTCCAGAAATTCAGTCAAGTTCTTGGCAGACCGCACCCTGTCGATCAATATCTGATCGCCGGTGAACGGCGTGACCGATATTACATAAACATGCTCGGCGATTTTCACCATATCGTCGATAGCCTCCAGCGCCGCGTTGCCGCCCCCGATGACCGCCACCTTCTGCCCGGAGAAAACAGGGCCGTCGCACACCGAGCAATAGGTGACCCCCTTCCCCTTGAACTGCTCCTCCCCGGGGACGCCGAGCTGGCGCGGCCTCTTGCCAGAGGCGACGATGACAGCCTTGCCCTGGAACTTCTCGCCGCCGTCAACGACAACCTCGAAACCGCCGTCGATACGCGCAAGCGACGCTACCTGCATGCCTATCCTTTGCTCGAGCGGGAACTGCTTGACCTGCTGTTCGAACTTGTCCATCAACTCGAACCCCTCGATATACTGATAGCCCATGTAGTTCTCAATGCGACCCGTCCACATGGGCTGGCCGCCTATATCCTTGCTTATCAGCACTGCGTCCAGCCGCTTACGCGCCGCGTACACCGCCGCGGTCATGCCCGCGGGCCCGCCGCCTATTATTAACAACTCATGCATAGTTTCACCGATAATTATTTCGATTTGATTACGCGATGCCCAGCTTCTCTTTCAATGCCGGCTCGTTGAAGCCAACCACTATCTCACCGTCGATGAAAATGGTAGGCACCGCGGTCTGTGAAGACTTCTTGACCATCTCATCGCGCGCGGCGTGATCCTGCGCCACATTGAAATCCTGATAGGCGATCTTGTTGGCGTCAAGCCACTGCTTGGCCTTCTTGCACCAGGGACACGTGGGGGTTGAATAGACCTTTACCTCTTTAGCCATTATAGCCTCCTTACATACAGCAGTTTTCTGGTAAAATTCAAGCTTACGGGAGTAAGTCTATAATGTGTCGCCGACCATGTATGCGACTTTTGTCTCACCGCCACCGCATATTTAATGTCGATAATTAATGCGGCCTGTGACGGTCGGGATGAAACGGGTCAGGTAGCGGATATGATAACCGAGGTGCGAAATGTTGTCAACCGTTTTGGACAAACCTTCAATAACTGTCGACCATCGATTCAATCGTGCAGGGGCAATTCATGAATTGCCCCTACGGAGATTATGATCGTGTTATAATAAAATCCATATAGTTACCCTTTTCAATAATTCTCATATATCCCGGCGCGGTGAATCCTTCCATACAATGTTGATCATGGAAGGACACGCCGAGCTAAAATTTCGCAGCGTTTGGACAACATCGATGGAAAGAAAAATTATATTAGTTAAAAAAACGGCTAAGATTGCTTTATTACTATTTGGGCTGTTTCCATTCATTTGTGCCGCATGCTTCTCCATAATGCTTGAGCCTGGTGAGATAAGCACGGCCTTATTCTTTACAATACTGATCATATTAGCAGCTATTTCAGTTTTTGGAGCACCTATTCTCTACTTTATTCACGTTTGTAGGAATAAGTACATCGCTAAGGATGGGAAATACCTCTGGATAGCGTTATTTTTCTTTGGAAACTTCTTCGTCTTTCCCTTCTACTGGTATTTGCATGTCTGGCGGGTGCCTAAGAAAGACGGTCTGGCGGGTAACGCCCACTAATGATGATTCATGGGTAGTGCGAATCAATCCCTACGCGGTAAAAAAGGCGGGCGAGATGACCTCGCCCCTACTCAGGATTTGAAGATGCATCCGGCACCGACGCCACTCTATAATGTCCCGGGCGTTCTTTTTTGAAGAAGCGCTTGTTGTGATAGATTGTCGAATATATCAACCCGCGGATGTGTTCGCGGTCTTTTGAGATACCCGCCTCCAGTAGTATCTGCGTGGCGTTGGCCGCCACCAGCACGCCGTCGTTCATGGCCGCGATCTCGAACAGGGCGTTGCGCACGGATTTCTTCCTCAGACTCTCCGGGTCGATTGATTTGCCGAATCCGCTGATGCCGCGGATGCGCTTATCGTAATCCAGCGACCGCTCAAGCGCCTTCCTGTAATCTGTCCAGCGCGCCAACTCCTCCTCGGCGCGCTTCTGCTGATCGATGGCATTGCGGAGGCGCGCCATCGTCTCCTCCTCCCAAGTGCTGGTGCTGGCAATCCTGCGCTGCTCCCGCTCTTTCTTGAAACGGGAAAGCGTCTCCTCCTCCCACCTGACCTGCTGCTCCCCCAACTCCCTCAGCCGGGCCAGGGTCTCCGCCTCGGCCTTGAGCTGCTGCTCTCTTAGTTGCTGTATACGTTCGGCCTTCTCTTTATCCTTATCTTTTGTTTCCGACATCTGTTGCCCCCTGCTGTTCCCAATACCTCATTCATCGTGTAGGGGCAATTCATGAATTGCCCCTACGGTACATTCATCATGGGCGAACACACAGGTTCGCCCCTACGGATCGGTGGGTTCGAAAACCCACCCTACATATTATTAATGTTCCCCAGAGAACTGTCATTTTATTGCTATCTTTTCTACTGTTTTTTGAAATGTATCTTATGTTAGGCTAATAGCATCTTAACTCGAAACTATCCGACTGACCTTTAATATTTTAACATACAGGCTCGTTTTTACAACTGTTTCACCAGTGTTACAATAATGACTTAATCGAGAATAACCCAGCGTAGATCGACAGCCCTCGGCTCGAATAAAGTCGAGAGGATATCGTTAACGAGGAGCCAACTGATATGGCAGAAGAAGCAAGGACAACGGTCGGCGGCATCCCCATCAAGTCCGTATACACCCCGGACGATGTGAAAGACATCGATTACAAGAAAGAGCTCGGCGACCCCGGCGCGTACCCGTTCACACGAGGCATCTACAGCGGGGCCAAGGGCGTGGTGTTCGGCCAGAGGCCGGTGCTAGGATTCGGGCTGCCGGAGGAGACCAACGAGCGCATCAAGTATCTATTTAAATACGGCATGGCCTCTCCCAGCGGCATGCCCAGCTACAACCTTACCATGGACATGTGCAGCGCCTACGGCTACGACTCGGACGACCCGCGCATGGCCGAGTTCGTCGGCGTCAACGGGCCGCCGTGCAACTCGATACGGGACAGCGAAGCGATCCTTGAAGGCATACCGCTGGAGGGCATCTACCACGGCGCGCTGTCCTACGCGCCAAACTGGCGCGTGGCGCACTACATCGCCATAGCCGACAACCGCGGCATACCGCGGCGCAACATAGCGGGCGCCACGCTTAACGATTCTCTGCACGGCTTCATCGGCGAGGGCCTGCACCTGTTCCCGCCCAAAGCATGTTTACGGCTGATAGTCGATACGCTTAAGTTCGTCACGGACGAGATGCCCTACTTCCGCGCCTGTGACGTGCAGGCCTATTCCAGCCGCGAGGCCGGATGCACCGCCGCGCAGGAGGCCGCCTTCGCCGTGGCCGATATGATAGACGTTGTGCAGGGCTGTGTCGACAAGGGACTCGACATCGACGCCGTATCGCCTCACATGACGTTCTTCTTTGCCTGCTACAGCGACTTCTTCGAGGAGGTGGCCAAGTTCCGCGCCGTGCGCAAGGTCTGGGCCCAGATCCTGCGCGAGCGCTTTCACGTTAAGAACGATAAGAGCCTGCGCATGCGCATCCAGGTCAAGACATCGGCCACCACGCTGCCGGCCCAGCATCCGCAGCTCAACATATTCCGCTCCGGCCTTCAGGCGCTCTCGGCCATATTCGGCGGCGCCAGCGGCCTGAACATCACCTGCATGGATGAGGCCTTCAGCGCCCCGACCGAGGAATCGGCGCGCATCGCCCTGCTCACGGGAAAGGTTATCGAGCACGAGACGGGAATCGTCAATGTCGCCGACCCGCTGGCGGGATCGTACTACGTCGAGCGCCTCACTCGCGACATGGAGGACGCTATCTGGGACTACCTCAAGAAGATCGATGAGATGGGCGGCTGGATCAGAGCCCTCGAGCGCGGCTACCCGCAGCGCGAGATCGCCAATGTTAACATCCAGGAATCGCACGACCTGGACAGCGGCAAGAAGATCGTGGTCGGCGTGAACAAGTTCCAGCCCGAGGACAGCGAGACCGACCCGATAGAGATATTCGATCAGGACCCGATGCCGACGGTAAAGGAAATGTCGAAGCGGCTGAAGAAACTGCGCAAGGAACGCGACAACGCCCGCGTCAGGGACGTGCTGGCGCAGTTCCGCGAGGCCGTTCGCGGCGACGGCTATCTCATGCCGATAATGGTGGAAGCGGCCAAGGCGCTGTGTACAACATCGGAGATATTCGGCATACTCAAGGAAGAATTGGGGGAGGATCACAGCTGCCTGATACCGCCGGACTGGGCCAAGGGCGCTTAACGAAGGGAGCAGATATGGCGAGAAAGGACAGAAAGGTCAGGATCCTGCTAGCGAAGGCCGGGCCCGACACGCATGTCAGGGGTATCTCGATACTCATGTCGCGGCTGCGCGACGCCGGCATTGAGACGATATATACGGGCTTATACCAGTCGCCTGAGACGATAGTACACGCGGCGGTACAGGAAGACGTGGATTTCATATTCCTGAGCAGTCATCTCGGCAGACACGTGGCGCTGGCGCGGGACATCATGGCGCTGCTCAAGAAAAATGGCGCCGACAAACGCATAGCGCTGGCGGTCGGGGGCGTGATACCCAAGCGAGATTTCGCTCCGCTGAAGGAGATAGGGGTGGCCGGCGCTTTCCAGCCCCACACGCTGGCCAACGTCGTTATCGATTTCGTTAACAACTATGTAGCCAAGGCCGATAAAAAGGCTAAATAAAAAGAGGTACAGGAGATTTTTCTCCTGACGGGGGAACTGGGGGTGTCCCCCAGTTTTAAAAATCCCCCAAGAGTGGGGGATACAGGGGGTTGATTAAGAATTTTCATCGACCTCATCATAGGAAGGAGTAAGTCATGTCATTCGTTTTCTCAGAATCCGAGGAGCTGTTCCGGCGGCAGATACAGGAGTTCACCCAGAAGGAATTGGCCCCCGGCGCGAAGGATCGGGCCAAAGACACTCAGGTTGATATGAACCTTGTGAAGAAGATAGCCAACATGGGCCTCCTGGCCATGAATGTTCCGGAGAAATACGGCGGGCAGAAGGTGAGCTGGGTCACAGTGGGCATCGCCATAGAAGAGATGGCCAAGGCCGACTTCACCGTGAGCGTGCTGCCCATAGGCTCCGCGGGCTACCTGGGCCAGGCTATGAACTTCGCACCGGAATACCTTCAGGACAGATGGTTCAAGCCCGTCATCGAAGGCGACATACTCGCCTGCCTGTGTCTCACCGAGCCCGACGCCGGCTCCGATGCGGTCGGCATCAAAACCAAAGCGGTGAAAGACGGCAACGATTACGTGATCAGCGGCGAAAAGACTTCGATCAGCTGGGGCATGCAGGCGGGTATCGGCGTGGTTTTCGCCAAGACCGACCCGTCGGCCGGAGCCAGGGGAGTGAGCGCATTCCTGTTGCCGACCGATACGCCTGGAATCGTCAAATCATCCATCCCAGACATGGGCTGGCCCACAGCGCAGAGAGCATCGTACTTCCTGGACGATGTCCGCCTCCCCGCAGACCATCGCCTGGGCGAGGAAGGGCAGGGGTTCTTCCTGGCGATGAACGTCATCGGCGTCGTGCGCATATGCCTGGTGCTGCAGGCGATAGGCCACGCCGAGGGCGCGCTGGATGAGGCTATTTCATACGCCAAGCAGCGCACCGCCTTCGGCCGTCCGCTGGCCAATTTCCAGGCGGTATCGTTCAGAATCGCCGAGCAGGCTACCAAGCTGGAGGCGGCCCGGCTCCTGTGCTACCGCTCACTCGGGCTCAGGGACGCCGGCGAGCGCCACTTGAAAGAAGCCTCGATGGCCAAATGGTACGGAGCTCGGGCTGCCGTGGAGGCTTGCCATGAAGCATTGCTCATCCACGGCCAGATCGGATACAGCGAGGAATGCCGCGCCGAGCAGCGCCTGCGCAACGTGATCGGCACCGAGATCGGGGACGGCACCGCCGAGATCATGAAGCTCAACATAGCGCGCGAAATGATCGGCAAGGAATTCCAGCCGTTGTAAACAAAGAAAAAGAGGTGTCCTTCCATGATATTGAATTGTGCGGAAGGACCGGGGGCCTTGAGGGTATCCCCTTTCTGTAGGGGCAGACCTGCGTGTCTGCCCACAGCGGGCGAACACATAGGTTCGCCCCTACGCGATGGCCAATATATGGGGGATGGATGGGGTTGAACAATAGCATAGTCGACTAAAATCTAATATCGATATAAACAGTAATAAGAAAAATATAGAATCCAATTTAAAGAAGGAGGTAAAAATGGAACAGGAGCGCAACGATTATAGCGGACCATGGATACGGCACTTCAGATACTCGGACTTCTCCAAGGAATTCCTTGGCAAACTGTTGTGCGAGTACGGCCGCCTGTACGAGCTCATCGACGGTTTGTGGTACACCACCACCGCGAAGGAAGTGGGCCCGGAGAAGGCCTGGGAATGGGAAATGAAGGTCTGGCGCGCCATACCCCCGCATGTCATGAAAGGACTGAAGAGAGTCGGCAACTTCGAGGGCAACGACCTGTACACCATGTTCAAGGCTGTGCAGCTGGACCCGTGCTACACAGAGGGCTTGTACGAGTATGATATCTACATCCGCGATCCGAAATACGCCATCATGACCATCTATCGCTGTCCGTCGCTTATGTACTTCGAGAAGACGGATCCGGGCCGGGTCAAGCCGCTGTGCGTAGATCTTGAGCCGCCCGCGTTCCAGGATTACGCTGATTTCTGGAATCCCAAGATCAAAGTGCGCCCGCTCAAGCTGCCGCCCCGCAGCGGACCTAATGATATCCCCGTCTGCCAGTGGGAATACATACTGGAAGACTAGGGTAAAGTCCCGGTAGTATAATTACCCTGCGAGATGTCGGGCACGCTTTGTCGCAGTGTCGGCGCCTGGCGAGGCTGTGCCGGATATAGAGCATGTGGATTATGAGATGGCCGCTGTTATGAAGGCGAACATTCTTCGAGCTAACAATAGCGGCCGTCTTATCGTCGCTTCAAGGAAGTATATACGATGAATAAAACGCCGTCACTGACAAGACTCTTCGAACGCACTGAAATAGGTTCGATGAAGCTTAAGAACAGGATAGTAATGCCCGCCATGGGCACGAACATGTCGGACGGCGGATACGTAAACCGGCGGATACTGGATCACTACGAAGCGCGCGCCAGGGGCGGCGCCGGTATGATCATCGTCGAGGTCACGGGCGTGGACTCGCCCGCCGGCAAGAACACGGCTAATATGCTCATGCTGGATGACGACAAGTATATCGCCGGCATGAAAGAACTGGTCGACACCCTTCATAAATACAAGGCCAGGGCCGTGCTCCAGATAAGCCATACCGGCAGAGGCGCGCGAACCAAGGTTACAGGCGTGCAGCCGGTGGCTCCTTCGCCCATACCCATGCCCTACAGCTCGGCGATAGGCTATAGCGGCGATATGCCCCGCGAGTTGACCGTGGCGGAGATAAAGGCCATCGAGCAGAAGTACGCCGACGCCGCCGGCAGGGCCAAGGCGGCCGGCTTTGATGCCGTAGAGCTGCACGGAACCGGCTATTATCTCATGGCCCAGTTCGTCTCCTCAACCGCTAACATAAGGAGCGATGAATACGGCGGCGATTTGGAAAAGAGGGCGCGGTTCCCGCTGGAGGTGATAGAAGCGGTCAGGGAAAAGGTCGGAAGTGACTTCCCTCTGCTCTACAAGATGAGCGCGCTGGAGATGGGCGAGGGCGCCGGGCTGACCCTGGACGAGGGGCGACGCCTTGCCGTCATGCTCCAGGACGCCGGAGTGGACGCGCTGGAACTGGCGGGGATGATGTGGGGTATAGACCTCAACATGGAGCCGCCGCCGGGGGAGCCCAGGAACATGGGCCTTATGCTGTCGCCTTTCATCAAATCGGTCGTGACCATCCCGGTAATCGCGGAGGGCAGGATCGACCCGGAGGAAGGTAGTAAAGCTGTCGCCGAGGGCAAAGCGGACCTCATTGGTTTTGGTCGAGGATTGCTCACGGACCCGCACCTGCCGGAAAAGGCTCGGGAAGGAAGGCTTGATGAAATACGCCCGTGCATCGGATGCGGACGCTGTACCGACAGCCAGCTGATGTGGGGCCGGGGAATAATGTGCTCGGTGAACCCGGCAGTGGGCAACGAGGCCGACAAATACAGAATCTATAAGGCCAGGAAGATAAAGAAAGTAGCGGTTATAGGCGGCGGGCCCGCGGGCATGGAGGCGGCCAGGGTGGCCGGTATGCGCGGACACCGCGTAACGCTGTACGATAAGAGTTCCAAGCTGGGCGGACAGCTGAATCAGGCCGTTATCCCGCCGCACAAGAGCAATCTTGCCCCGTATCTGGAATACCTGAAGCGGCAGCTACCGCTTAACAACGTCGATATTCGTATCAGAACAATAGCCACCGCCGAAACGATAAGAAAGACCAATCCGGACGCCGTGGTGATCGCCACCGGCGTCGCCGCGACGAATCTCGATATACCGGGGGTAGACAAGCCGTTTGTCGTTTCTGCAAGATCTGTCCTCAGCGGCAAGAAAACGGCGACTAAGGTCGCCATAATAGGCGGCGGGCTCATAGGCTGCGAGACGGCGGAGTTCCTGAGCAAACTGGGCAGGCAGGTTACCATCATAGAAATACTGGACTATATAGCGGAAAAGATGGTGTACGCGCAAAAAACTATCCTGGAGGCCCGCTTGAAGGCTGCAGGAATCGCCGTTATTACAGGAGCCAGGAGCAAAGAAATCACCGACACCGGCGTTGTAGTAATAACGGAGGGCGGAGAGAGGACGCATATCGAGGCCGGCACCGTGGTCATCGCTGTAGGGGACAGGCCGAACAATGAACTGGAAACGAAGCTTAAAGGCATCGCCGCTAAGATATACACGGCGGGGGACTGCGTAAAACCGGAAGGCATAGCTGAAGCCGTCGCGGCGGGCCACCTGGCGGCCCTGTCGATTTAGGTCTATCGCGTTATGCGATCGAATACTCTGGTCAAGCAATTTCGGTTCCGGAGAGAAAGGAGTCTCAAATGGTAAAAGAAGAAAAAGGTTACAGCGGACCGGTACGCCCGGTTTGCCGGCTGGAAGACCTCGATAAGGAGACCCTTGTAAAGCTGGCCAACGAATACGCGCGGGCCTACCAGCAGATGGACAATCACTGGTACGATGCTATAGCCAAAAGATACGGCGAACAGACCGCCCGCGAGATAGACTTCGAGGTGTGGATGAGAAACATACCTCCGACGGCGCGGCGCACCCTTGAGGTTCTCGGACACAAAGAGAACGACATGGCCGCCATATTGAAAGTTAACCAATTTCATCCCGCCGCCGGGGGCTGTCCGTACCACTACGACTACGAGGTCGAACTGAAGAGCCCGAAGGTCGGCCTGGTAAAGGTCGCCAGGTGCAGACCCATGCGCTTCCTCAGGGAGAAAGGCGACTCGGAATTCCTAAGAATAATGTGCCGCAAATGGGACGTGGAGATGTTCGGGCAATCGGCCAAGGCCATAGTGCCCAACGTCAAGTGGCGGCCGCTGGTCATCCCGCCTTACGACGCTCCGTACGAAAATCAGGAGCCCGGCTATGACTGCATATGGGAGTTTACGATAGAAGATTAGCACGGCGATAACGGGAGGCGGTATGATCGCTGATAAATTCAGGCTCGACAATAAAGTTGCTATAGTTACCGGCGCCGGTAAAGGCATCGGGCGCTGCATCGCGCTGATGTTCGCCGAGGCCGGTGCGAACGTTGTCCTCGCGGCCAGGACGGAGGGCGACATCCAGGCCGGGGCGGAGGCAGCAAAGGCCTTCGGGGTTAAAGCGGTCGCCGTGCCCTGCGACGTCACGGTCGACGAGCAGCTTGAGCATCTGGTTGCGCGCGCCATTGAAGAATTTGGGCGTATCGATATACTTGTGAACGTGGCCGGGGGCAGCGGGCCGAACGTTGTAGAAAAGACGTCGCGGAGAAGGTTCCTGGCTTCGCTCGATTTCAATATAGTCTCGGCCTTCGTGCTCACGCGGCTGTGCCTGCCGCACCTTCGGGAAAGCAAGGGCTGTGTGATTAATATCAGTTCGACCGTGGCGCGCCTTGTTCAGCGCAATTTCAGTGTCTACGGAACGGCAAAGGCCGGGCTTTCTTATATGACTAGGATGCTGGCCTGCGACCTTGCGCCGGATGTCAGGGTCAACGCCGTAGCGCCGGGGACGATAATGACCGACGCCCTGAGAAGCTTCGTTGACGAGGCCTCGCGGCAGAAGATGAGCGACCTTACGCCGCTGAAGCGTCTCGGCACGCCGGAGGATATAGCATATGCCTGCCTGTACCTAGCGTCGCCGGCGGCCGCCTGGGTCACGGGCAAGATCATCGACGTGGATGGCGGCACGGAGACAACGAGTGTTCCATCCTGATTTAACTTGGAGATAACGATATGTTCGATTTAACAGGACATACTGCTTTGATCACCGGCGCCGGACAGGGCATGGGGCTGGGCGTGGCCAGGGCGCTGGCCGCCCAGGGAGCAAAAGTAGCCGTGAACGATTACTATGCCGAGAGGGCGGAGAAGGCGGCGGCGCGGATATGCGAGGCCGGCGGCACGGCTATCGGCGTAGGCGCTGATGTGACCGACCCTGCATCTATCAAGGCTATGATCGCGGAGATCGAGAGGCGGCTCGGGCCGGTGGACATTCTTGTGAACAACGCCGGCATCCCGGTCGAGGGCGTGAAATACGCGAAGTTCATCGACACCAAACCGGAAGACCTGGAGATATATGTTGATCTCAACCTGCGCGGCGTTATGAACTGCGTTCGTGCAGTACTACCCGGCATGTGCGAGCGCGGCTGGGGGCGCATCGTCACCATCTCCTCCGAATCGTGGCGGCTGGGCGTGAACATGGGGCTCTCGCTCTACGCCACTTCCAAGGCCGGAGCGGTGGGCTTTATGCGGCAGATATCCGTTGAGGTAGGCTCTTGCGGCGTCACCGCGAACTGTATTTCGCTTGGCATGATGAACAACGCCCCCAATGCAGACGCCATCTGCAAAAAAACCACCAGCGTCGGACGGGCGGGCACGCCGGAGGATGTCGGGGCGGCGGTTGTCTATTTCGCTTCCAAGGAAGCGGCGTGGGTCACCGGGCAGGTGCTGCCGCTGAACGGAGGCTCCTGCACCGCATAGGGAAGAGCGATGCGTGCCACGGCGACGCCGCGGAAAGGACGAGTCAATGGTTAAGAAAGAAACCGGGGCCAAGAAGAAAGCGACAAAGACATCGAAGGAAATGAAGGGCTACGGCGGTCCGGTGCGCCCCGTTTGCCGGCTGGAAGACCTCGACAAGGATACGCTCGTCAAGCTGTGTAACGAGTACGCGCGGGCCTACCAGCAGATGGACGGTCACTGGTACGACGCCGTGGCCAAGCGATACGGGGAGAAACTCGCCCGCGAGATAGATTTCGAGGTCTGGATGAGGAACATCCCCTCGACGGCGCGGCGCACACTGGAAGCACTGGGGCATAAGGAAAACGACATGGCCGGGATACTCAAGGTGATGCAGTTCCACCCCGCCGCCGGAGGCTGCCCTTTCCTGTACGACTACGAGGTCGAGCTGAAGAGCCCGAAAGTCGGCATAGTCAAGGTCCCCAGGTGCCACCCGATGCGGCACTATCGGGATAAAGGAAACATGGATTTCGTCAGGGTCATGTGCCGCAAGTGGGATACGGAGATGTTCGGGCAATCGGCAAAGGCTATTGTGCCCAATGTTAAGTGGAAGCCGCTGGTGCTCCCGCCATACGACGAGCCTTATGAAAGACAGGAGAAGGACATCGATTGTATGTGGGAGTTTACGATAGACGACCGGAGATAAGTCGACGGTAATATAAGCGCAAAACGAGTCGACAGCACTCGATAATAAATACTAAGGAGGATACTATGGCAGAACTGCAGGACCTTAGCGGTCCCTTCAATCCTAATTTGGAATTCAGCGACTTCTCCAAGGAGTTTCTGCTGAAATTGACTTATGAATGGCAATGGGCTTTTCTTCAGCTTGACGCCGCCTGGTTCAATCAGGTCAAGAATAAATTCAGCAACCAGTGGGCTCACGAGTGCAGCATGGAGATGTGGCTGCGGGTCGAAACCCTGGCCAACCCGCGGTATGCCAAGCTGGCTAAAATACCGTTGAAGAATGTAGTGGACTCATTAAAGGTGATGCAATTGCCGCTGGCGAATACCATAGGCGGGGTCTTTCCGGTCGAATACGACATAAGGAATGAGAACCACGCTTTCATGACCGTTAAGAAGTGCCCCGTCCTGGAATGGTGCGAGAAGAACGACCCCGAGCGGATCAAGCCCATGTGCCAGGTGAACCACCCTCAGATAATGAAACAGAGCGTGGCCAACCCCAATATCCAGGTGACGCCCGTGCAACTGCCCCCCAGGCAGGGAAACGAGGGCTACGCCTGTAAGTGGGAGTTCAAGCTCGACGTGCCTGCGGGGACGCCCGTGCGCGGCAAAGAGGAAGTGGTTAACGAGACGGCTGACATACCGGAGCTGTCGGATTTGAGCGGCCCTTTGTACACCAAGCTGACCCGCGACCGCTTCTCCAAGGACTTCATTCTGAAGCTGATGAACAACTACCAGTATTCATGGCTCATAGTAAACGGGGGATATTACGACGGCTTGCGCAACCGCGGCGTCGACTTCGATACCAGGAATCAACTGGAATTGGAATCGTGGAGGTCGATGGCCAAGAAGGTGAACTGGCGGTATCCCAAGATAGGAAATTTCGAGTTGAAGACGGTACTCGACTCGCTGAAGGCGATGCAGCTGCCGCTTGACAATACGGTCGGCCTGTTCAGGCCCTCCTACGAGATCGTGAATCCTAATCTGGTATATGAGAAGGTTGAAAAGTGCCGCACGCTGGAATATCTGCAAAAAGCGGAGCCGGAACGCATCATACCGATGTGCCGGGAACTCGAGAAACCGATTATCGAGGCGTATATGCTCAATCCGAAGATCAAGTTAACGCCAACCAAGCTGCCGCCTCATGAAGATCCCAATGAGACTCCATGCTGCATCTGGGAGATTAAGCTCGATGAGTAACGCAACCGTTTGACACGACGATAAGTCTGGCCTAAAATTGCCTGTGCGAGGTTCTGCGCTCACCGAAACGGCAAACCCGCCGGGCTACCGAAGTTGATTGACGCCTTCGGGCAGTACCGCCCGAAGGCGTTTCTGTCGTTAGAGATATGAGATCCGCATGAGAGACGAAGAGAAAAGCAAAGAACAACTCATTAGCGAACTTGTCGAGTTGCGCGAGCGTTTCGACGAGCAGAGCGCCAAGCTCAAACAGGCGCAGGAAATCGACAAGGCGCTGCGTGACAGTGAGAAACGGTCCCATGAACTGGCCGACTTGCTGCCCCAGATGATATTCGAAACGGATGAGCAGGGCAATCTCATCTATGGCAACCGCTGTGCCTATGAGACGCTTGGCTATACTCCGGAAGATGTCAAGAAAGGCCTGAACGTCACGGATTTTGTGCTTCCGGAAGATCGGCTTGTTATCGTCGACAACCTCCTCAAGACCCTCGAAGGCCAGCCGATTGAGCATCCGCGCAACGATTTCACCATCATCAGAAAGGACGGCACAACATTCCCTTCGCTTATTTGGCCATCCATCATCATCAGCGACAACAAACCGGCAGGCATCCGCGGCATCTGCGTGGATATCACCGAAATGAAGAAAGCGGAAGAAGCGCTGCGCAAGAGCGAGGAACGCTATAGGTCGGTAGTGGACAACGCCAGCGAAGCGATAATCGTAGCCCAGGACGGAATGCTCAAGTTCTTCAACCCCAGGGCTCTCGAAATCGGAGGCTACACGCCGGATGAACTATCTGCTATACCGTTCATCGAGCTCATACACCCCGATGACCGCCAGATGGTTGTCGAGCGGCACCTGAGAAGACTGCAGGGCGAAGAGTTCGACCATACATATCCTTTCAGGGTTGTGTCCAAGGACGGAAAAAGCAAATGGATGGAGATCAACTCCGTACTTATCTCCTGGAACGGCAAGCCGGCCACCCTTAACTTCCTGAGCGACGTTACCAAACGAAAGCTTACTGAGGACGCCCTGCGCCAATCTGAAGAGAAGCTGCGGCTCATCTTCGACTCCATTAAAGACGATATAACGATCACGGACCTGGAAGGCCGCATCATCTCGATGAACGAAGCGGGCCTACGAATGTCCGGCTACAGCCGCAAAGAAGATGTCATCGGACGCAACGGCTTTGATTTCATCGCAGATAAGGATCGAGCCAGAGCCATAGAAGATTTGACAAAACAACTGACGATAAAAGATGGCTATACCTTATCGTACTATGCTCTGAGAGATAAAGAAGGGAAAGAGTTCGATGCCGAGGTAAGCGCGGCCGTGCTGCCGGATATTAACGGAAACGCGAACGGATTTATAACGGTTGTACGCGACATCACCAAACGCAAACTGGCTGAGAAAAAGCTGCAGGAAAGCGAAGAAAAATACAAAGAGTTGGTTGAACAGGAGAAGGACGTTATCTTCTCCGTGGACGCATCGGGCCATTTTACATCTATCAACTCGGCGGTAGTATCCTGGGGATTCAAACCGGAGCAAATAATAGGACGACATTTCTCTGAATTTATACCGGCTGAATGGCAAGGAGTTGTGCCGGGAGCGCTTGATCAGATATTAACGTCTGATGATATTACCGCTGAACTTGTTGTTTCCGACGCTAACGGCAAGGGCCGTCCCATCGAATTCAGCGCCACCGTTATCAGAGAAGGCAAGGAATACAGAGGCGTGCGGGGCATTGTCCGCGATATCACAGAGCGCAAACAAATCGAGGAAGCACTGCGCGAATCGGAACAGAAACTGCGACTCACTTTCGAATCCATCAACGAGGCCATCATTCTGACAGACCTGGAAGGAAACATTCTGGACATCAATGAAGCGGGCATAAGGAAATCGGGATACAGCTTCAAGGCGCAGTTGATCGGCCTCAACGGCCTGCAATTCTTCGCAGAAGAAGCTAGACCCAGAGTTTTGGAACAACTGACCAATCTCCTTAGGGATGGCAGTATACCAATAATCGCCTCTAAGATTATAAGCAAAACCGGCCGGATTTATGACGTCGAGGCCAGCGCCGTACTGCTGCGCGATAATACCGGCAATCCCACAGGTCTCATTGTAGTTATAAGAGATGTATCCGAGCGCAAGCGCATGGAGGAGGCCTTACGGGACTCAGAGGAAAAACTGCGCTTCATGTTCAAGTCCATCATCGACGCCGTTGTAGTTGTAGACCTTGAAGGTAAAATCCTGGAAGTGAACGATGCGGGGTTAATACTTACTGGATACAGCAATAGAGACGATCTCATAGGAGTGAACGCCTTCGATTTCGTTGTCGAGGAGGATCGAGAGAGATCATTCACTGATATGATGGACTCGTTCAAAGTTGGGCCCGGCTTCCTTGTCCAGTATCGGTTCAAAAATAAACATGGCGATCTGCTGTTCGTAGAGGCCAGGGGCGGTATGGTTTTCAACGCTTCCGGCGAAGTTACCGGTTTCATAGTTATCGTAAGGGATATCACCGAGCGCAAGCGCATGGAGGAGGCTTTGCGCGATTCGGAGGAGAAACTTAGGCTGACCTTCGAATCGATAGAAGACGCTATAGTAGTGATCGACCTCAACGGTTATATCACGGACCTGAACGAGGCGACTCTCCGAATAGGGGGCTATGCCCATAAAAGCCAGGTTATCGGGCGCAACGCCTTTGACCTGATCGCTCCAAAAGACCTGCACCTTGTTATGGAAGACCTGAAAGAACGCATTGCGGGACGTCCCAAAGAGAGAATGGAGTACTCGATCCAACCTAAAGGTGTCAAGTCCATTGATGTGGAACTGACGGCCTCAACCATACATGACGAGAAGGGTAACCCCGCGGGATACATCGCCGTCCTGCGGGATATTACGGAGCGTAAACTGGCGGAAAATCAGCTTAGAGAGAGCGAACAGAAATATAAAGAGCTCGTTGAGAGAGAGAAAGACGTTATTTTCTCCATCAACGAGTCCGGGATAATCACCTCGGTTAATTATGCCGTTACGATGTGGGGATACAATCCGGATGAGATTATCGGAAGGCCTTATGCCGACTTTGTGCCCGTGAAAATGCTGGAAAAGTTAGAAAAGAATATCCCGACACGGCTGCTGTCCGAGGGCGAAGTGGTAGCTGAGGCTTTGGGACAGGACAAGACGGGGACTTGGCGCCCCATAGAGTTCAGCGCGACTGTTATCCTCAAGGATGGAAATTTCGCCGGCGTCAGAGGTATAGTGCGGGATATCACGGAGCGCAAACTGGCGGAGGAAGCGTTGAAACAACGCAACAGGGAGCTGGCGACGCTTAACAAGATAGCCGAAGCGCTCAGCCATCCCGTTGGCTTGAGCAAACTTCTCAAGACCGCTCTGGACAGCGTTTTGGAGACAATGTCTCTTGATTACGGCAGTGTCTGGCTTGTAGATAAGATATCCCTGGAATTGCATCTATCCACCGCCAGGGGGAATAAGGATATTCAAATCACGATAGCCGATATGAACAACGCCTTGCGGTCGGGGAAAACCACCGTTGCAAAATACCGCCCCGAGGTCAAGACGGCGAAATCGGGAAAGACGCGGAGGGAGAAATCCGAGCAGCGCAAGTCGATTATAGGAGTGCCGTTGAAGTCGAAGGGCGGGATAGTGGGCGTGCTGGGCGTCGTCGGCGACAAACACGCATTATCTGACAGCGACATGCGGCTGCTGGAAACAATCGGCGACCAGATAGCCGTAGCTATCGAGAACGCGCAGCTGGTTGAAAGACTGAACGAGCTTTCCATAACCGACGACCTTACCAAACTGTATAACCGGCGCCATTTCTACGAAGTACTTGAGAGCGAGATGAACCGCACACGGCGTTACGGGCGCTGTATCTCACTGTCCATGATAGACCTTGACGGCTTCAAAAAATACAATGACAAGTTCGGTCACGCCAGCGGAGACGTTATCCTCACAGACTTCGCCGGCTCCCTCAAAGAAGGTTTGCGCGGCACCGATACCGCGTTTCGTTACGGCGGCGATGAATTCATCGTCATCCTGCCTTCAACCAACGCCGAGAGGGCCAAGGAAGTCATAGAAAGAACCCGCAAGAAATGGCTCAAGAAACTTGCGGAACAGCAGCCAGGCACCGAGAAAGTGCTGGGATTCAGCGCCGGCATCGCCCAGTTCCCGGAGAATGCCGAGACGGTTGACGGTCTGGTTTTCCTCACCGACACCGCCCTGTACTACGCAAAGAGGGGCGGCAAGCAAAGGGTCATGTTGATCTCGGACCTTGGCACCACTTCCCTCGACGCGCTCAGTTCGCCGACGTTAGACCAGATTTACGCGCTGGCGGCAACGGTGGACACCAGAGACCCGTACACTTACGGCCATTCAAAGAGGGTGGCCGCCATAGCGGAATCGCTGGGACGGGCTATAGGGTTGCACGGCGATGAACTGGCCGAGCTGGTAGCCGCGGCGTTCCTGCACGATATAGGCAAGGTGGGAGTGGCGGACGTAATTCTGACCAAGCCCGGGAAGCCAGAAAAAGAAGAGTGGGAAGCTATTAAGAAGCACTGTGCCGAAGGCGCCAAGATCATACAGCATGTCAAAGAGCTCGCATCCCTGGCTCCGTATATCCTGCACCATCATGAATGGTATAACGGAACGGGCTATCCCGATAAACTCAAGGGCCAGAAGATACCGCTCGCCGCGAGAATAATCAGCGTCGCGGACGCCTATGATACTATGACCGCTAAGCGCCCTTACCGCGAGGCCATATCGCCGCAGGAAGCGCTCAAAGAACTGGAAAGGTGCTCCGGTACGCAGTTCGACCCCAAGCTGATAGAGGCGCTGCGGCGCATCAGCAAAGCGGGTCTGCAAGTGAACTAGATATTAATCTACGGGCGACAGGAATGCCCCGGGAGAGCAACTCTAGGTAGATTGGGAAGGGTTGGATATCTGCAGATGCGGGCCGTCCGGTGTGTCCTCGCAGTCGAACAAAAACCCGTCGACGATTTCCAGCATCTCGGCTTCAATGAGCAAGACCTTTGTGCCGTTGTCCTCGATAACGGTGTCCCCTTCGCGGTATACATCCATTATTATCGCCAGGTGGCCTTCCGGCGTGGGGACCAGCCGCAGCGCTATATCGGACTCATCCACGCCATAGGTCAGCTCTTTAAACTCATCGACACACGACGTCCTGCCGCGGGCCATCATAGCCCGGAGTTCCTTCATGGCAACATCGGTAACTTTAATCATTCCAACCCCTATAACATTATAGACGACAGGCGCTAAGCCACCAAGCCCAAGGCTTCTTCTACAGCCGAAATCGTAGTATCGATATCCTCATCACTGTGAGCCGTCGATACAAATGCCGCCTCGAACTGCGACGGAGGCCAGTAAACGCCTCTCTTCAGCAACGCGCTATGAAATACTGCGAACGCTTTAATTTCGGACTTTCTCGCCGATTTGTAATCTGTAGGAAGATTCGATGCAAAGAACGCGGTGAGAAGCGACCCTATGCGCGATACCTTGACTCCCGCGCCGAGCGAATCTGCCGCCCGCATGATGCCCTCCTCCAGACAGCGCGATTTGCGTTCGAGATCCTCATAAGCGTCGCCGCGCTTAAGCGCTTCCAGCGTGGTGATACCTGCTGACACGGCCAGTGGATTGCCTGACAGTGTGCCCGCCTGATAAACAGGCCCGACAGGCGCTACCATGCTCATGATCTCATCGCGGCCGCCGTAGGCTCCGACCGGCAATCCCCCGCCAATTATCTTCCCCAGACACGTAAGGTCGGGCCTGATTCCGTACAACCCCTGCGCCCCGCCATAGGCCACGCGGAAGCCGGTTATCACCTCGTCGAAGATGAGCAGCGCGCCGTTAGCCGCAGTCAGCGAACGCAGCCCCTCCAGGAACATCGGGCGCGGCGCTACCACTCCCATGTTAGCGGCAACCGGTTCGACGATCACCGCCGCGATATCCTCGTGCCGATCGAATATCTCCTCGACATGGCTTAAATTATTGTAAGATGCGATGAGGGTATTGGCAGCGTATCCCGACGGCACTCCCGGGCTGTCGGGCAGGCCCAGCGTGGCCACCCCGGACCCGGCCCTGGCCAGCAGCCCGTCCGAATGGCCGTGATAGCAGCCGTCGAACTTGATTATTTTCTCCCGCCCGGTGAAGGCCCGCGCCAGACGTATCGCGCTCATGGCCGCCTCCGTGCCGGAGCTGACAAAGCGAACCTTTTCGATCGACGGCATGGCCTCGCATATCATCTTGGCCAGCTCGGTTTCGAGCTCGGTCGGCGCCCCGTAGCTGGTGCCGCCCCCGGCGGCGCGCCTCAGCGCCGCCACGATATCGGGATGCGCGTGGCCCAGTATCAGCGGCCCCCAGGAGCAGACGTAGTCGATATATTCATTACCGTCGACATCGTATAGCTTCGAGCCGAGCCCGCGCTCGATGAACACGGGCTCCCCGCCAACGGCCTTGAAGGCGCGCACCGGACTATCCACGCCGCCGGGCAGATACTTCTGCGCCTCCGCGAACAGCTCTTTTGATTTGCTTCTATTCATGAATCGACCTCTCTACAGACTAAATCCCCCTGCATTCCCCCAATCTTAGCCATCACGTAGGGGCGAACCTATGTGTTCGCCCGCTGTGGGCAGACACGCAGGTCTGCCCCTACGGAATGGGGACACCCCTAAGACCCTGTCAGGAGAGAAATCTCCTGCACCTCTTTTATGACAGCCGCGCCCGCAATGTTCCCACGTAGGGGCGAATAATCATTCGCCCTTATTCCCGCAGCCACCGCGCCACATCTTTCGCATGATAGGTAATAATGACATCCGCGCCCGCCCGTTTTATAGAGGTGAGTATCTCCATGACGATGCGGCGTTCGTCGATCCAGCCGCGCGCCGCAGCCGCCTTGACCATCGCATACTCGCCGCTCACGTTGTACGCCGCAACCGGACAGTCGACCCGGCTGCGAACCTTATGAATCACGTCGAGATAGGACAGCGCCGGCTTTACCATTATGATGTCGGCGCCCTCCGCCGCATCCTGCTCTGCCTCCCGCAGCGCCTCCCTGACATTAGCGCCGTCCATCTGGTAGGAGCGCCTGTCGCCGAACTGCGGGGCCGACTGCGCCGCGTCGCGGAACGGCCCGTAGAAAGCCGAGGCGTATTTCACCGCGTACGACATTATCGGCACGCGACTAAATCCAGCCTCATCCAGCGCCGAGCGTATCGCGCCGACCCTTCCATCCATCATGTCGGACGGAGCGACGATATCGGCTCCCGCTTCCGCGTGCGAGACCGCCATGCGGGCCAGCAAGCCCAGCGTTTTATCGTTATCCACGTCGCCGTCGACGATGACGCCGCAGTGACCGTGGCTGGTGTATTCGCATAGGCAGACATCCGTTATCACCAGCAGGTCAGGCGCGGCCTTCTTTATCGCCCGTATCGCTCTCTGCACGACGCCGTTCGATTTATACGCAGACGAACCGACTTCGTCCTTGCTATCGGGGATGCCGAACAGCAGAACGGCATTGATGCCGAGGCCGGCGACCTCCTTCGCCTCGCTCGCCAGTTTATCGACCGAGTATTGAAAGACCCCTGGCATGGAATCGACCTTGCGCTTGATACCGCGGCCATGCGTCACGAACAGCGGATAGACGAGGTCGTCCACGCCGAGCGATGTTTCCCGGAACAGCCGCCGCATAGGCTGGTTCCGGCGCAGCCGGCGCAGCCTGACCTGTGGATAACCGGCCATCAGGAACCGCCTTCCTTTTTCGACGTGAAATACGCCTCGATAGCCGCGACCAGACCGGGAATCGTATGCTCCTGCGCCATGATATCGACCCGGATGCCAGCCTTCTGCGCGGCGGACGCCGTGGCCGGCCCGATGCAGGCGACCTTGGCCCTGTTTATCGCCTCGACATCGCCGTCCAGCGCCGCAAGGAGATTCGTCACCGTCGACGAGCTGGTGAATGTGATGATATCGATATCGCCTTCGAGTAGTCTGCGGCTGCCTTTTTCGTCGACGCCTGCGGGCTTTGTGGTGCGATATGCCGCCACCTCGATCGGTTTTGCGCCGAGCTTTATCAGGCCGTCGATAAGCTCCCCCGGCGCGATATCTGAGCGCGGCAGCAGCACACGGCATCCTGCTATGCCCAGTTCCGCCAGCCCTTCAAGCATAGAATCGCTGGTGAACTCCTGTGAAACGAAATCCGGATACAATCCGAGGTCGCGGAGACTATCAGCGGTAGCCGGGCCGATAGCCCCGATCTTGACTTTACCGAACCAGCGCGCGTCCAGTTCCGCGGCGCGCATGCGCTTCCAGAAGGCGTCTACGCCATTGACGCTGGTGAACAGAACCCATTGGAATTTCCTCAGTTTCGATACTGCGAGGTCGAGCTTGGTCGTGTCCTCGAGTTCGCGGGACTCGATCACCGGTAGCTCGACCGCCTCGGCGCCGAGTTCCGAGAGGAGCTTGGACAGCTTACTTGCCTGATCTCGCGAGCGCGTCACCAGCACCCGCTTGCCGAAAAGCGGCCTGTTGTCGAACCAGGCCAGCCGCTCGCGCAGCGCGACCACATCGCCGACGACGATAACTACCGGCGGTCTGAAATCGGCGCGCTCGGCATGCGCCACGATCGTGGCCAGTGTAGCGACCAGCGTGCGCTGGCGCGGCCCGGCGCCGTTCTGTATCAGCGCCACCGGCGTAGTCAGAGACCTCCCGCCTTTTATGATACGGTCGACTATCACCTTAAGATTGCCCATGCCCATAAGGCAGACAACAGTATCGACCGATGTGGCCAGCTTCTTCCAGTCCACGCTCGAATCTTCCTTGGTCGGGTCCTCGTGGCCGGTGACGACCGCGAATGACGACGCCATGCCGCGGTGTGTCACCGGTATGCCCGCGAAGGCCGGAACGGCCACGGCCGAGGTCACGCCGGGCACAACCTCGAACGGGATGCCGCCCTGGAAGAGCGCCTCCGCCTCCTCGCCGCCGCGCCCCAGCACAAACGGGTCGCCGCCCTTAAGACGAACGACCGATTTCCCCTCTTTTGCTTTAGCGACCAGTATACGATCGATCTCTCCCTGTTCGACGCTGTGATCTCCGGCGGCCTTGCCGACATAAATCATCTCGGCATCGCCGCGCGCCCGGGCCAGCAGCCCGTCATCCGCCAGCCGGTCGTACACAATTACATCAGCCTGCCGCAGCAGTTCCAGACCTCTTAATGTTATCAGCCCAATTCCGCCGGGCCCCGCGCCCACGAGATACACAGAACCTTTTTGCATCACTCGTTCCTCCCGATAAGTCTGTCAGCGCCCGACGCCATAATCCTCCGAGCCAGGCGAACGCCCATCTGCTCGGCTTGCGAAGAGTCGCCCTCTACATCGGAATATTTAACCTCGCCCGTCGCCGGGTTGGCCACCATGCCGCGGATGTGCAGCGACGTTCCTTTTACGACGGCGAGCGCCGCTATCGGCTCGCGGCAGCCGCCGCCCAGCGCCTTGAGGAAGGCCCGCTCGGCAGTGATCTCCCGCCATGACGATTCGTGATTCAACACAGCGACAAGCTCGTCTATAGCACCATCCTCGGCGCGGATTTCGATGCCGAGAGCACCCTGTCCCACGGCGGGCACGAAAACATCCGTCGATAAATGCTCGGTAATCCTGTCTTCGAGATTCATGCGCTTCAGCGCCGCCGCCGCCATAACGATGCCGTCGACCTCCCCGTTCGAACACTTGCGCAATCGCGTATCTATATTACCCCTCATATCGGTGACGACGATATCGCGGCGCTGCGATAAAAGCTGAACGCTGCGCCTCTGGCTTCCCGTGCCTATCCTGGAACCCGACGCCAACTTCGACAGGCCATCGCCGCCGTTGGATACCAGCACATCGCGCGGGTCCAGCCTCTTTGTTACGGCGGCCAGCTTCAATCCGTCAGGAATATCGGTAGGCATATCCTTGAGGCTGTGTACGGCGATATCGATATCGCGCCGCAGCAGCGCCTCCTCAAGCTCCTTCACGAATACACCCCTGCCGCCGAGCACTCTTAACGAGGTCTTACGATCGCGGTCGCCCTCTGTCTTGACCTTGACCACCTCAAAGGAAAGATGCGGGTAAGCCGCCGATAGAGCATCGACGCCCTCCTGCGTTTGCAGCAGCGCCAGCTTGCTCTTGCGCGAACCTATAACGATACGCCCCTTCATTTCTTACGTGACGCCTCAATTTCTATGTCGAACAGCTCTTTCACGGTTTCCACCATGGCCCCGTCATCGTGGCCGTTGCCCTTTAAACATTCCACCGGGTTATGTAATATCTTGTTCACGATCGATCTGGTCATGGCCTCGATGCTCTCCCGCTCCTCAGCCGACAGCGGCGGCAGTTTCTTCAAGGTGAGTTGAAGCTGGCGTTTCCGTATATCTTCGGCCTTCTGCATCAATGCATCCACTACGGGCTTCACGCTCATGGCGTGCCACTGCTCCGCGAACCTCTCCATCTCCTCATCGATGATGGACATGGCCCTGGCGATCTCCTTCTCCCTGGCCCTGCGGTGCGTCTTCGATACATTCATAAAATCATCGATATCGTAAAGATGCACTCCCTCAATGCCTCTGACGCTGGTGTCGATGTCGCGCGGAACGGCTATATCGACTATTACAAGCGGGCGCGAGGGACGTGTGCGCATAATATCCGAGACTATATCGTAATCGACCACGAAGTGCGGAGCGCCGGTGCACGAGATAACGATATCGGCGGCCTCCGTCTCTTCCCGCAGCAGGCCTAGATCAACAGCCCTGCCGCCTATCGACCCTGCAAGCTCAGCGGCGCACTCCGGCGAACGATTTATTATCGCTATATCAGCGACCCCGCGCTGAGCAAAGGCCCGCGCCACCAGCTTCCCCGCCTGACCGGCCCCCACCAACACGACGCGACACTTACGTACATCGCCGACGGCCCCGGCCGCCAGCCTCACCGCTACCGAGCTTACCGAGAGCGCGTTCCTGCTGATATCAGTTTCATCGCGCACTCGCCTGCCGATGCGGATGGCCTGCTGGAACACCTTCTTGATGTGCGGATCCGCCATCCCGTCCGCCTCCGCGGCCTGGAGCGCCCGCCGGACCTGTCCCTGTATCTCCCACTCGCCCACGATCATGGAGCACAGCCCGGCCGCCGTCTCTGTCAGGTGTCTTGCCGCATCAAGCCCTCTTGTCGTGTAAAGATGCGGGGCCAGTTGATCCTGTGAAAAACCCGACCACTCGCAGAAAAACTTCTGAATCGGCTCCGCCAGCGATTCTTTATCGTTGCAGATAGAATATATCTCGGTCCTGTTGCACGTCGCCAGGATGACCCCGCCACCGACGTAGGTGCCAAGCCGCGCCAGCGCCTCGTGAACGCGCCCCCTGGGTATGCTTAAACGTTCTCTAACCTGAAGCGGAGCCGTTTCATGGCTCACCCCGGTTAAATATATATGCGGGCTCGATATCAAGTTATCCCCGCTCATTACCTTCACGCCTTTCCAGACTCTCCTTCAGCCTCCGTCCGGCCTCATCGGTTTTTCCCTCGCGAATAAGCGCCAGCAGCGCATCGATATCAAGCGCATTGCGCCAGTCGTCGCCGGTGACATCGGCCCCGCCCCGCCGCAACTCGGAGCGCGCCCGCCCCGCCAGCGCCAGCAGCGCGGCATACTCGTCCCCAAACTCGGCCTCAAGCCTCTCCCTGATGCGCCGCGCCAGCGCCGGGCTCGCGCCGCCCGTTGATACCGCTATGCTCAGATCGCCGCGCCGCAGGTGCGACGGCACAATGAAATTGGAAAGCTCCGGCACATCGACGACATTGACCAGCACGCCGAGCTTCTCCGCCTCCGCCGCCGCTCGACGGTTGACATCGGCATCATCCGTGGCCGCTATAATCACGAACGCCCCGGCCAGGTCGCCATCGGCATACGGCCTCTTCGCCGCTATTATTTTGTCCGACGCAAATAAATCCTCGAGCCCGGCGCACAACTCGGGGCTTATGACCTGCACGATGGCATCGTGCTCCAGCAGCGTATTGACCTTGCGCAGCGCCACCTCGCCGCCGCCCAAGACCACGCAGCGCTTTCCGTCTATATCAAGCGATATCGGATAGTAATGTTTGGGCAGTTGATGCGCCGCAAAGGGACGGTATTTGACACGTTCCTTTTTGAATTCGCGCGTCGTGGGAAGAACCTCGTACTGCTTGATGCCGGTTCCCTCCGCTATCTTTTTGATGATATCGCGGCACTCGCGATGGGTCTTGGCATGTATCATCGTGTACAGGTTGTATTGCCATTTATCATGGTTCACCCGCTCGTAGCAATGGCTCACCTCATCGATGGCGGACATCTTGCGCCCGGCCTTCTCCACCAGCTCGGGCGGCACCTGCCAGCAGACCATGGCGTTGGCGGTGAATCCGGCCTTGCCGTGCCTAACCGCGGCGTTGTAGCGCTTGATGACCCCGTTTTGCTTTAAATGACGGCATATCGACAGGAACTCATCCTCGCTGAAACCGGCATGCCTGGCCATGACTTCGAACGGCCTCGATACAACCGGCAGGTCGCGCTGTAATTCGACGATGACCGCCCAGTCGCTCACGGTCAGCGCCGCCGCTTCGCGCTCCTCCGGCTCCTTATCCTCGCGCGGAAGTCCGCGGCCTTCCATATCAAAGAAGGCCCTGGCCTTGAAGCGCCTCAGCGTGGGCAGGTCCATTATCGCCTCCGGTTCGATTTCAACGCTCAGCGCCTGCAGAACCTCCCCGCGGTCAACGTTTTCGGGAAGGGTCAGCGTGAACCACAGGTTATAATGATGCTTGCGCTGGTAGTTGTGGCTCACCCCCGGAAGCGCGTTTACGGCGCGCGCCGCTTCTTCGATACTGTCATACGGTACGCTGACGGCGACAAGAGTGCTGGCGTAGCCCAGCCTCTGCGCGTTGAATATGGGGCTGACCGTCCTTAATATCCGGGTCGACTTCAGCCGTCTCACCCGCTCGATGGTCTCCTGCTCGCTGATGCCTAAGACGTTTGCAATCGCCGAGAACGGCTCCCTGCGCAGGGGTATCTCCCTCTGAAGCAGGTTGAGGAGCCTTCTATCTATACTATCCAGCTTCTCACTCTTCATAAAATGTTTATACCTTTTCAGCATGCGCCGCGCGCGCGGCGCCGGGTTGATATATGCAATACGGCTCCTCGCTGAGATAATCGCCCGTGGCCTCGTAGGCGCGGGCGCGGCAACCGCCGCACGGACGGCGGAACTCGCATGCGCCGCACTTGCCCTTGAGGTTCGATAGGTCGCGCAGCTTGTTGAATACTGGGGAATCCGACCAGATGGAGGCGAAATCCTGCCTGCGGATGTTTCCGGCCTCCACGTCGAGGTAGCCGCACCCCTGAACGTGGCCGATGTGAGATATGAAACAAAAACCGGTGCCGGCAAGACACCCGCGCGAAAGAGAATCGAGCGCATGATGGCCCTTAGGCGATATCGAAGAAGCCTCAGCCATCTTCCCCTTTCGTAAAGGGGGATTGAGGGGGATTCCCGTAGAGACGCAATACCTTGCGTCTCCTTCATTCGACCCCACGCCCTGCCCCTTGCGCCGCTGCATGACAATGCGCATGTAGTGCGGCGCGTCGGTCGGTTTAAACTGTATCCTGTCACCCAGCTCTTCCTGCTTATCGTATATCCAGTTAAGTATGCGCTCGTGCTCCTCAGGCGAGAGCACAAGGTCAGCCAGTTCCCTGCCCCGCCCCGTCGGCACCAGCATGAACGGGTGGAAGGCAACCGCTCCAAGTTCAAGTGCCAGATCGAGCAGATCACCGATAAGCGCAGCGTTCTTTTTAGTGATAGTGCTATTTATCTGTATATCGATGCCGGCCCGCTGCGCCCGCCCGATGCCATCGATAGCCGTATCGAAGGCACCCGCTCTGCCCCGAAATTCGTCCTGTAATTCGGCATCCGGGAAGTCGATGCTTATACCGACGCGCGATACCGGCACCTGCTTCAGTTTGCGGGCGATATCGTCGTCGATCAGCGTGCCGTTGGTTCCCAGCACCACGCGAAAGCCCCGCTCCGTTGCGTACCTTCCTATATCAAAGACGTCCGGGCGGCATAAAGGTTCCCCCCCCGTGAGTATCAATATCGGCTTCCCCACCACGGCAATCCGGTCGATGAGAGCGTAACACTCCTCCGTGCTCAGCTCTCCGCTGTAGTCGACATCCTGCGCCGAGGCGCGGCAATGGGCGCAGGACAGGTTGCAGCGCCGCGTTATCTCCCACGCCACCAGCCTCAGTTTCGGTTCGATGATCGAGTTATTCACAGCGACTGCGCTCTACAATTCCTATTTCCTCATCGCTCAGATAGCATGCCGGGTCATCGGCCCAGACGTCGCCGTGTACGGCCTCAGCCCGCGAACGCAGGTTGCCGTTGCAGATATCGATATAGCGGCATTTCGCGCAGCGGCCTTTGAGTATCGACTTGCGGCGCTTGAGTCCCGCCATCAGCGGATGCGACGTATCGAGCCATATCTCGCCGAACGTTCGCTCCTTAACATTACCGAACGTGATGCCGCTCCAGAACTGGTCCGGGTGCACATTACCAAGTGCATCCACAGCGCCGATGAGCACGCCGGAGTTGTTGCCGCCGTTGCTGCGCAGCAAATCGAGGGCTTTATCAGCCCATCCCCGGTCGCTCTTCAGCAGTTTCAAATATAGATACACCCCGTCGGCATGGTTGCCCACGGTGAGCACTTCTTTGCGCAAACCGCGACGGTAGAAATCGACGGTGCGCTCGCAGATGAGGTCGACGACGCGCCGCGTCTCATCGTGCGACAGGTCGCTGTCGATGAGGGTACTGCCGCGGCCGGAGTACGCCAGGTGATAGAAACAGACGCGGTCGATACCCTCCCGCTCGACGAGGTCCAGGATGGAGCTAACCTCGCTACAGTTCTCTTTTGTCAGCGTCATGCGCAGCGAGACCCGCTGCCCGGCGGCCTTGCAGTTGCGGATGCCCTCAAGCGCCGCCTCATACGCGCCGTCCATGCCGCGAAAACGGTCGTTTATTTCTCCGACGCCGTCCAGGCTGATGCCCACCTCGCGGAAGCCGATGGACTTGATTTCAGATGCGGCGTCGGGCGTTATCAGCGTGCCGTTGGTCGATACCACCACGCCCAGGCCAACATCGACGGCGTATCGGGCCAGCTCGAAGAAATCGTCTCGTAAAAACGGCTCGCCGCCGGAGAACAGCAGCACCGGTACGCCGAAATCGGCTAGCTGCCGGATGAAAACCTTGCCTTCGTCGGTATTCATTGAGGAATCGGCGTCGCGCGAATCGGCGCTGGAGTAACAGTGGATACATCTGAGATTACATCGCGTTGTGCAGTTCCAGACGACGATGGGCTTGCCTTTATGCCCGCCGTCGCGATAGCGCAGGTGATCGCCGGGCCCGACCTCGTCGCAGAGAAGGCGCGAGATAGAGAGCATGGCTAACCCCTACCCCCGCGCTGCCTGCTCTGGTGCGCCTCCACCAGCGAAAGCAGGAACTCGTCCGTTATCTGCGTCACCAGCGGCACGGCGTCCGCCGCCTGCCCGCGCAGCACGCCCTCCCGCTTCACGATATCGCTGGCCACCTGTATCAAAGGAGAACGGTGCAGGATGAAAGCCTCGATGGCATCGGTGAGAGATACGTTTATATCTGCCAGGTACTCCCCGAATTGCCTCCCGACCTCCCTGGCCGACCGCATCGTCTCTTCGCGGCCTTTCTTATCGGTTAGATACTCCACGGCCAGCCCGTATACCGCGCCACCCAGCCCCCTGAGCCGCGCTTTGGACTCATCGCTGAGGCCGCCGTACCAGTGCGTCTCGGCCATGCGCTCGCGGGCCTGCTGTATCTTGTGCAGCGGCTCGGAGCCCATCTGCGCCAGCATGTCCTTGTTGGTGAATACGCGGCTCTGCGCGGCGATGAAAGCTCGCAGCTCTGATTCGACGTAACGGCGGTGCCCGCCGGGCGTGACGAAGGCCTTTATCCTGCCCTCATCCGTCCAGTTCCTTAAAGTCGCCTCGCTCACGCCGAGGAGCTTGCACGCCTGGCCGATGGTGAGCAGGCTCTGTCCGGTGTTAGATTCTCCCTGAGTCATGCGACAATCCAAGCTAGGGCTGGCACGGTAAATCTATAAAAATCTACAAATTCTGCCAAAACCTGCACCATGTTATCACAGTAGGAAACGGAGGTCAACGAGGGAGGTTGTGGTAGGTTAACCTCTCGGTTACCCTATATTACATATACTATTTACCCAAATAGACTTAGTGTGATTGACAACCGCCAATAAACCTAGTAGTATAAAAAAACCTGTCGAGAGCTACATGCGTAAAAAGCAAACCACGAGAAATCATGGGACGCAAAGCCACAGGTCCAAAGCTTTTATATGAGCAATGATAGCTGGGTTACAGAAGCGCTAAGCGATTTTTGTATGTAAACCTTCCTCCTTAAAAAAGGGGAGGGTTTTATTTGTGTTTATAGGTCTTAGTTACAACTGCTTCGTGATGAGAGGTAAACATGACTAGTGATGTAGAAATTATATCCAGTGGAATACGAGCCAGGTTAGAGCATTCCGATATTAATGTTCCAGTATTAACAAAGGAATATTTCGATGAGCTTCTTGGTACGCCAGTATTGTATTACCAGGTTTCTGAAGGCGAATTCAAGATGGTGAATCCGAGATCTGCATGCGAGCTATCACTTGAAAATGACAAGGTTGAAATAAAAGACCTCAGCGGTAAAGCTCCGAATAAGAAGTCTAAGTCCCTTGATATTATTTATCAATTTATCGGCCATCTATCCTATCCAATAAAATCGTACTGTTTCACTTATGAATTCATTTTCAAAGGCGACAAGACTTTAAGGCCAGACGAGTGGATTGCAAGTAAATTAATTAAAAAAACGGAGATAAAAGAACAACTGGGTAATGACATATCTTCTACAGAAGTTATTTTGCGCTTTCAACGGGATAACGTATTTTGGAACATTAAGTTTGGCGGATATGATTCCCAAAAAGGGGACTCAATTCGAGTGAGGTTTCATATTCATACCGATGCTGTCCAACTACCTGTAAAAGAAACATTGGCTATTGAATTCACATCTGCATTTGCAGAGGCTCTAAAGTATATCGAATCGTTTAATAAATAGCCGCGTGAAAAAGTATTTTGGGGGGATTGTGAAATGGTTAGTTCGCAAACAAGGGAATCGGAGCCTTTCGCTAAAGACCTGGAGGCGAACATTACGATTGGGCATAAAACCCCTATTTTTACACGGCCTGAAGTTGGAGTAAGATTAGTGCTCCCCAGAAAACATGGGGCGACTCATATTGATGAGGCAAAAGCTATCAAACCCCGTGTACGATGGTTACGAAGAGAGGACAGACTATATGCCCAACTTTTTAGCAATGCAGCGATAGAGATTAATTTATTCCCAAAAGTTGCTTTCCCACCTGACGATACAATACGCAGCGAGGAGATATCAGAAAGGCAAATAATATTGCTTCACTTTATGAACAAGCTACTGGCAGATGGAATAAATCTTGATGAACGTATTCTGCAACGATTTGTATATCTGCAAATTAAAATAAAACAGGAATACAAGGCATTTAAACTTTTCTACGGGAAATTCAAGAGAACTTCATATGGACCTTTTAATGAAGATCTTTGGAGAGAAGTCGTTCAACTACGTAATCAAGGATTAATAAGCGTGCAAAATGGTGTAATTGCGCTGACTGGGAAAGCTAATGAACTGCTTAATACCAGACTAGTTGATAAACACCAAATGTACTGGAGTGGTCATAGGTGCACATTACATCAAGTATATCCTTTAGAACAGATGCTGAGAATCGACATAGGTTCATACTTACCTGAATAGCTGTTTAATAGTAATTCCCTACAAAGGGCGAGTAATTTATGCCAGCACTTAGAACTGTTGAACGTATATATAAGTGCGAAATATGTGGTGAAGCTGGGTTGCTTAGTGGATATGCAACCCACAGTAAAGAAGCATTGCGACTAAATCCTGATAAAGATGGCGAACATAAATACCGAACAAAGTTCGCTCGCGACCGCGATAAAATTCTATACACAGATTCCTTTAGACGTCTTGTGCATAAAAGCCAAATATTCGTCTCTGGTGATCCCTCCAAGTGCATAACTCGGTTAACTCATACTCTTAGAGTTGCGCAAGTTGCACAAACAATCGCAAGAGCACTCAGGCTGAATGAAGAATTAGCCATAGCTATCGCCATGGGCCATGATATCGGACATCCACCATACGGTCATTTAGGGGAAAATGCTCTGAGAGAGTTAATGATCAATGACAATGGGTTTGAGCATAATGAAGAGAGTGTATGGATATTGGCTCTCTTTGAAAAACTAAATCTGACCAGCGTGACATTGGAAGGCATTCTTAAACATACTAAGTTTAATTATAATGAGTATCAAGACAACGAGAGGAAAGACCCTTTCTTAAAGTGCACGTTTCCCGGCTGTACAGATTCAATCAATTTTAACTACTTTGGATCTAAGGGCTCTGACGGACGAGTCATATTTAAACACCCGTCTTCAATAGAAGGCCAAGTTGTAGATTTAGCTGACGAAATAGCATACATCGCACATGATCTGGTCGATCTACGTAAGATGAAGGTAGTAGAAGACAATGAGTTCCCTGAAAGCTGGAAAAAACAATTCGGGCTTACAGATATACAGCGTAATGTAACCGATAGGTTTATTACTGCAGCAATTGACCATAATGCAAAGTTTCTTGATGCACAACCAAATTCTGAAAAGGAGATTATAGAACACCCTCCAGACCTATCAACCATGGTAAGTGAGATTAAGGATTGGGAAAAGAATATTTTCAACGAGAAATTAAAAGAACAAAAGAAATATGCGGACGATAGGATTTACAAGTTATTTTCTTATTTCACAAAGAAGCCACATGAACTCAAGAAATATCACCCTAATTACTACGAAAAAATCAATGAGTACTGCAATGGTGCTGAGCTTGTGTGCCATTGTATCGCCACTATGACAGATATTGAAGTCGACAAAATATTCGTTGAAATATCTTAAGACTAGAGACTAAATTTAATTTACAATGCATCACTGTATCATACTTAATCATACATCTAATAATCCAATTTGACATGCTACAGTACACTCGGTTGGACTAGTGATTACCCACACCCTCACAAACAGGTTGACTCGACACAAGAATTTCTATACAATAACAACTCCAGTACATTCATACAAAGGAGGTACTTATGAAATCGATTATCGGCAAAATCTTCCTCGTGCTGGCCCTGCTGGCTATCCCCCTGGCGGCCGCCTGCGGCAATGATGACACCGCAGCCACAGGCGACGTCGTATTCGCTATAACAGACGCCGCCGCCAATATGGGAGAGGTTACCGCGATGGAGATGACGGTGAACCAGATCAGGGTTCGCGCCGAGGGCGGAGAATGGACCACCGTTTCAAACGAGACGCAGACGTTCGACCTGCTTCAGCTCCGAGAGATGAATATGGTTCAGCTTATGACACAGGTTCAGCTTCAGGAGCGCAACTACGATATGGTTGAGCTGAACGTCTCTCAGGTCAGGGTAACCAACGGCAGCGGCACTCATACTGCCATGATGATAAATAACCGCTTGCAGATGGAGTGCATGCTGGAGGTGCAGACGCAAACCATGGCCACCGTCAACTTCGACTTCATCGCCGACGAGTCCCTGCATGAGACCGTCGAAGGCCAGTACGTCTTCGCGCCCGTCGTCGCTTTGCAGACGCGGACTCAGGCCCAGGTGCAGTTAAAGAGTAACAACGAGGTCGATATCAGCGGCGGCACCGTGCGCACGAACGCACAAATCTGCATGAACATCAGTGGACAGATGGGTGTGGGCCTTAAGATACAGACCAACGCCCAACTGCAAATATCTGCAGGCAAAGTCATCGAAGCCGGAGGAGAAGGCAACGGGCAGGGTAACAGTCAAGCCGGAGGCCAGACAACAGCGAGCGGTACCTTAACGGCAGTAGATGCCATAGCCGGAACGATAACCGTACAGATATCGCAAGGACATGATCTGGAGTTGAACGTCACTTCGGAAACGGAGATAAACATCGGCTCCTTAGTGTCTACCATTGTTGCCCTTGTATCCGAGATAGGCTCGGAGGTAGAGGTGACATACAGCGCATCGACTAATGTAGCCAGCGAGATCACGGTTCAATAATATTCCGTCTTCACAAATCGAGGTCAGGTCGGCCGGTGTCAAAACCGGCCGGCTTTTTTTATTGCTGCAATTATCGTTGTCGAATTCCAGCGTTATTTCTTCACTTTCCCAAGCTGGTTAAATGTCCCTTTGCGATATCAGCAAGCTCCGGATGATCCGCAAACTCTACAACCCGGCGAAAGTCCGCGATTGCAGCCGGTTTACAGTTCAGTTCCATCAGCAATATCCCGCGTTTGAAGTAAGCTGCCGTATGCCTGGAATTAAGCCTAATCGCCTTGGTATAGTGCTCGATCGCCTTTTCCTTCTCTCCTTTAGTTTCCATCTCATTAGCGAGAGTGAAACAATCCTGAGCTGCCATCTCATCTACTTTTTGAGAAAGTGTTGGAGGAGGAGGAAGCGGCGCTGATGTAAACGCTCTAGGAACCGCGCCCGGTGACGGTTTCACTTCTGCCGATGTGCTCGCTTGAGCAGGTGCTGCCGCCTTTTTTTCGTAGTACTCCCTGGGCGAGAAGGAGGGTGTTGTAGTGGAAGTGCTTGGCGCAACGGCATACTCATATTGTATATTCTTATTAAAAGCCATTATCGCGAGAAAAATAGGGCTAAGAAAGAAGAGCCCTATCCCAAAAAGCGTACCTCTACCGAAACGAGCGGCCAGCCCAAGATAGATCAAGAATGAAAATATTATATCGATTATCGGGATAAGCAAAAGTAGAACATACCACCCGCTGTAACCCGCGATTTGACATAGAACAACTGTATTGTATATAGGAATAAGAGAAGCCCAACCCGGTCTCCCAGCTTTTCTAAAAATGAACCACATGCATACTAGCGTGAACAATCCTAAAATAATACTGATTACATAATAATACATAGGCATTTCCGTTTGCGGCATTAGTCAATACCTCCTGACCCAAACTTTAACCGTCATCGACTAATTGTTGAAATATGTTAATACACAATCATCCTACAAGTCAATCCAATTAGGGTAAACAGCCGGGGAAATATCTCTTCCGTACGCGATCTCCGGAGGCTCGATGTAAATGGAAACCTGAGGTTCACACCGAGACGCAGCGCATCAAGTGCTTGAAGGCCTATCGTCCGGCGTGGTAATCGATGAACTTGACAATGGCCCGCGCTGCGCTGTAAACCGAGGTGTAGAACGGTACGCCGTGCTGGATACACATCTCGCGCGTAACATGCTGGATATCCATAGCCTCCTTGCGCTCCACCATATGCACAGCCACAGCCGTGGGCTTGCCGCACTTCACAAACAGCTCCATAAACTTGGCGCGCTGGTCGACGCAGTACTGACGGTAGAAACCCTCGTTGGGGAACGGCTCGATATCGGGAGCTATCTGCCAGAGGAATAAATCGTTCTCAGGCCAGGCGGACAGGGTGTCTACAACGTGCGTCCAATCCATATTGTAGGCGCCGACATCGACGGGATTGCGCAGCATGCTGCCCGCCGTGGGCGCAGTCTTCCTCAGCTCGTGCACCATCTCATTCGGTATGCGATGCAGGATGAGACCGGCGCGCTCGCAGTCGTCGGCGGAGCGCACGCTGGGCCCTCCGCCTATGCCTATTACCACAGTCTTCTTGCCTTTTGGTCGCTTGAAGAACTGGAACGTCGTCAGCAGATCAACTAGCTCTTCGAAATCATCGACGCGGACGGCGCCCGCCTGCCGGATCATCGCATCCCAGGTCTTATCATCGCCGGCCATGGCGCCCGTGTGTGAGCTGGCCCCGCGTTTACCGGCCTCGGTGTGGCCTTTCTTGATGATGAGCACCGGCTTCTTTAACGCGGCCTCGGTGAGCACCTTTCGCAGCCGATTACCGTCCCTCGTCCCTTCGATATATGCCGCGATGATCTCCGTTTCCGAGTCGTTGCCCAAATATTCCAGCAGGTCGCACTCGTCGACATCGCAGGCGTTGCCGTAGCTCACCATCTTGCTGAAGCGCACGCCGCGGGCGGCCGCGCCTCGCACCACCAGCAGCGAGTAGCTGCCGCTCTGAGAGATGAATCCCACCTTCCCCGGCTCTACAGGAAAATCGGGGCAGAAGGAGATGCCGGCCTTAGGCGAGTAAACGCCCATGCAGTTGGGCCCGATGATGCGCACGCCGCTGTTTTTAGCTATGGAAACGATGTCCTGCTGCATATCGCATCGGTCGTCATCGCCGGTCTCTGCGAAGCCGGCGGTATACAGATGCAGCGTGCTGACGCCCTTGGCGATACACTGCTTAAGCAAGTCCGGTATCAGCGAGGCCTTCACCGCGCTGATGACATGGTCCAGAGGCCCGGGCACGTCCAGAACGGTCGGGTAGGCCTTCAGCCCGCACACCTCTTCAAAGTTGGGGTTGACGGGGTACACTTTGCCCTTGTAACCGAAATTCATCAGGTTGTTGAGGAATATGCTCGTGGCGGCGTTATGCACGGCGCCGCTGGCGCCGACAACGGCCACCGCCCTCGGGTTGAACATGCGATCTAAAGTCATCTTAAATCCGCCTTTAGCCCTCTCATAAGAATGCCCCTCCGTCCCGGGAGAGGCGATGCGACGGCCGACGATTGCCGACATCTATTTTACTTTGGTATGAGGTCGGTGGCAAGGACAAGCGGCAAATTACAACCGTAGGGGCTTGATTCATCAAGCCCGTCATCACATTTAATTGTAGGGACGACCGGCTGTTCGCCCTTCCTGTATTGCGCAATCAAGATGAAGGGTTGGTTTTTAACCCACAAAAAAAACGAGAGACGTCCTTCCCGTATGGGAAGGACGTCTCTACACAATGACCGGAATATCGGATGACAAAATCGTAGGGGCAGGTCTTGTATCTGCCCGCCGTGGGCGACCACAAGGGTCGCCCCTACCAAATAACCAACATATTCGCCGAAAACGACGGTTGAAGGTGAAGAACACCTTCAACAACAAATGAAACTCCCCCTTTCGTAAAGGGGGAATGAGGGGGATTTCCTCACCGCTACGTTCCCCGTCCGGCATGCCAATCGATAAACTTACTGATCGCCCGCGCCGCGCCGTAGACGGAGGTGTAGAACGCAACGTGGTTCTCTACGCACAGCTCGCGCGTCAGATTCGAGATGTTTTGGGCTTGGGGCCGCTCCGCCATATGCACGATGACGGCAAGTGGTTTTCTCGATTTCAGGAACTCCCCCAGAAACTTGGCCCTCTGGTCTATGCAGTACTGACGCAGGAAACCGTCCTCGGCGAACGGTTCCATATCTGGCGCTATCTGCCAGAGGAACATGTCGTTCTCAGGCCAATTGGCAAGCGTTTCTATAACGGGGGACCAGTTGATGCGATATGTCCCGATGTCGACGGGGTTACGCACCATGCTGCCCGCCACCGGCGCGGTCTTTCTCAGTTCCGTAACTATGGCATCCGGGATCGGGTGCAGGATCAGGCCTGCCCGCTCGCAATCCTCGGCCGAGCGCACGCCGGGCCCGCCGCCAACACCGAGCAGTACCGCTTTTTTGCTGTCAGGCAGCGGAAAGAACTGAAACGTTGTAAGCAGGTCGATCATCTCCTCGAAATCCTCGGCCCGGATAGCCCCCGCCTGCCTGATGGCCGCATCCCAAACCCTGTCGTCTCCGGCCATCGACCCGGTATGCGAACCGGCCCCGCGCCTGGCTGCCTCGGTGCCGCCCTTCTTGATGATGATCACAGGCTTCTTCGCCGCCGCTGTGGTGAGAACTCTTCGCAATCGCTGCCCGTCTTTCGTGCCCTCGATATACGCGGCGATAATCTTAGTTTCTGTATCGTTGCCCAGATATTCGATCAGATCGCACTCGTCGATATCGCCGGCGTTACCATAGCTTACAAGCTTGCTGAAGCGCAGCCCGCGGGTGGCTGCGGCTCGCACCCCGAGAAGCGAATAGCTGCCGCTCTGCGAGAGGAACCCTATCGATCCCGGCTCCCTGGGGAAATCGGGACAGAATGTGAGGCCGGAGGAGGGACAGTAGATGCCCATGCAATTCGGGCCTAGGATGCGCACGCCACTGCCGCGCGCTGCCTCCACCAGTTTCCACTGTATGTCGCTACGGTCTTCGATGCCGGTCTCGGCGAAACCGGCCGTGTACAGGTGCAGCGTCTTTACGCCCTTTGCTTTGCAATCTTCGAGCAGTTGAAGAATCATCGTCGCGGGGATGGCGCTTATCACGTGATCTACCGGGCCTGGGATATCCCTGACGCTCGGATATGCCTTGAGTCCGCGAACCTCTTTTTCCTTGGGATTGACGGGATAAAGCCTGCCCTTGTAGCCGAACGCCATGATGCTGTCTAGGAACATATGTGTCGCGGCGTTGTGCGCATCGCTGCTGGCGCCGACCACCGCTATCGAGCGCGGGTTGAACATATAATCGAATGTCATCTCTACTATCCGATCCCAGCCCCGTCATAAGAAAGCCCCTCCCGAGAAGGAGAGGCTAATCTACAGTCAATCATCTCTGATATTTATTTTACATTGGCGTGAAGCCGGTGGCAAGGATAGACGACAGATTCCATCCGGAGTTTACCCCGTACGGCGATACGGGTCCGGAATGACGGGCACGAACTCACCCTGGCCCTCTCTTTAATAAAGAGAGGGTAGCCGCTATAAACGTTAATGAGGGAGTGCAGAGGGTCTTCCCTCTGCCGGGGTTCTAGGGGTGTCCCCTATCTTTTTTCTAATTCCCCCATGAATGGGGGATACAGGGGGTTGATCAGTGGGCGAATAATTATTCGCCCCTACCTCAAACGTTCGTAATACCCGATCATCCTATCTACGGCCTTCGCCGCGCGGTAAACCGACGGGTAGAACGGCAAGCCCAGCTCGACACACGCTCTACGGGTTATCTTAAGGACATCGTATGCCACATCGCTCTCCGATGCGTGGACGCATACCGCGACAGGCTTTTTCACTGCCTTGAAATCCTTGAGCCACTTGGCCCTGCTGTCCAGGCAGAAATGATAGAATTGGTCCTTATCGAAAGGCTCGATGTCGGGGGCGATCTGCCAGATGACCAAGTCCGCATTGTCCCATCCGGCGATTAAGTCGATTACAGGCGCCCATTCGAAGTGATAGCCGCCGATGTCGAATGGGTTGCGCAGCATGCTGCCGGCTACGGGAGAGTACTTTTTCAATTCCTGCCGCAGCTTGTCCGACGCCTCGGGCAGGGTCAGCCCGGCGCGCTCGGCATCGTCGGCGGCGCGGACGCTGGGCCCGCCGCCGTTGCCCATCACCGCAGCGCGGCGGCCTTTGAGAGGCGGCATAAAGCTGAACGTAGTCAGCATGTCTACCATATCTTCCGCGTCATCGACGCGTATGACGCCGGCCTGCCGCAACAGGGTATCCCATACTTTATCGTCCCCGGCCAGCGCGCCCGTGTGCGAACTCGCTCCGCGGCTGCCAGCCTCGGTGCCGCCTTTTTTGATGACGATCACCGGCTTCTTCGACGCAGCCTCAGCCAGAACCCGGCGCAGTCGCCGCCCGTCCCTCGTGCCCTCGATGTAGGCGCCGATGATTTTCGTCTCTGGATCGGACACCAGGTATTCCAGCAAATCGCACTCGTCGATATCGCTGGCGTTGCCGTAGCTCACCACCTTGCTGAAGCGCACGCCGCGGGCTCCCGCCCCGCGCACCACCATCAGCGAGTAGCTGCCGCTCTGCGAGATGAAGCTTACGTTCCCCGGCTCCATAGGGAACGCCGTGGAATACGTTATGCCCTCGGCCGGTATAAAGAGCCCCATGCAGTTGGGCCCCAGTATGCGGACGCCGCTTTCACGCACCCGGGCGATGAGTTTTTCCTGAAGGTCGCCTCTCTCCTTCTCATCCGTCTCGGCGAAACCGGCCGTGTAAAGGTGCAGCGTCCTGACGTCCTTGGCTATGCAGTCATCGAGGAGGCCCGGCGTGGCCGAGGCCGGCACTATCGATATCACATGGTCGACGACGCCAGGGATATCTTTGACCGACGGGTAGCATTTAAGCCCGGATACCTTTTCAAACTTGGGATTGACGGGGTATACCGGCCCCTTATATTTGAACTGTATCAGTGTATCCAGGAACACCTGCGTGACACCGTTGAACGGCCCCTCGCTGGCGCCGACCACAGCTATCGAGCGCGGATGGAATAAGCTATCAAGTGTCATTTTGCTCCTTTATTAGATCAGTCGGGTAATCGCGACATTATTATAAAGTAAACGACCATTAATCGAAAACGGACTTGTAAGGGCGAACCTATGTGTTCGTCTTTGTCATGGATTCCGGTTTTCACCGGAATGACGGGCACGAACTCACCCTTCCTTCCATGATATTGAGGTATATGGAAGGACTCTCTTTAGTAAAGAGAGGTTAGCTCAACAAGAGGTACAGGAGACAGAGTCTCCTGACGGGGTTTTAGGGGTGTCCCCTATCTTTTTTCCAATTCCCCCATGATTGGGGGATACAGGGGGTTGATTAACCTTGCCCCCAATATATCCCTTATTGACATTCTTCCGAACTTCCATATAATAAATCCATATCGCTAATTGACAACGATTTTCATTTAACGTTCGTGACGGAGAATACGAATTGACGAAAAATCTGTCAACACTGCTCAGGCAAAAAGGCTACAAGCTAACCCCCCAGCGCCGTGCCGTGATCGACGCCATCGCCAAGAGCAACGCTCACGTCACCCCGGCCGAGCTCTACGAGCGGGCGCACAGCGAACACGCCGGCGTAGGGCTGGTCACCGTGTATCGCACGCTCAAGCTGCTCTCAAGTATGGGCCTCATCTGCGAGATGCACGGCGAGGGACACTCCCGCAGCTACCTGCTTCGGAGGCCTATGGAGCATCACCATCACCTTGTATGTTCGGGATGCGGCTTCGTCGTGGATTTCGCCAGCTGCGCGCTTAACGACCTGGAGCAGCATCTTATCGACAGCACCGGATTCGTCGTGGATGATCACGTCCTTGAGTTTCACGGGCGCTGCCCCGAATGCCAGAAAGCGGAACAAGGTTAAGACATGGGCATAGCATTCAGCATCGGCTCTCTGGACATACGCTGGTACGGCATCCTGATGGTTATCGGGATACTATCCGCTCTTCTACTGTCACGCGTGGAGGCCAAAAGGCGCGGCGAGAATCCGGATCACCTGTTCACGGGCATGCTGCTGGTCGTTCCGCTGGGATTTATCGGCGCCCGTGCCTATCACGTCATCGACCAGTGGAGCTATTACAGCCAGAACCCGGGCGAGATCATCGGGGGCGCCGGCCTGGGCATCTTCGGCGCGGTCATCGGCGGTGCTATCGCTGGAATCATCTATACGAAGTGGCGAAAGCTGAACACTCTGCGCTGGTTCGACATCTGCGCCCCGGGCCTGATACTGGCGCAGGCTATCGGCAGATGGGGAAATTATTTCAATCAGGAGGTCTACGGCAAACCAAGCGACCTGCCCTGGGCGATTTTCATCAATCCCGAGAACCGTATCGCCGGATACTCCTCATACGAGCATTACCACCCGCTGTTCTTCTACGAATCCATGCTGAACCTCATCGGCTGCGTCATGCTGCTCGTCATCGGCAGGCGCTATAAGGACCGTCTGCTCGACGGCGAGATTTTCATTATATACGTCATTTACTATTCGACGATTCGTTTCAGCCTGGAGTGGCTGCGCATAGAGTACTGGACAATAGCGGGTTTCCCCACCGCCTGCTGGGTGAGCCTCATTGCAATCATAGTGTCGATATCGATCATTGTATTCAGGCGGCGACGTTTGCGAAGGCTCAAGACTGAACCAGCCGTTACTCAAGAAGGGTCTGATAAGGAGGCGGAATGATGAAGCGAACGCACTTCGAGCACCTGTTCAAACCCATCGTTATCAACAACATGGAGTTGAAGAACCGCATCGCGCTGGCGCCGATGGGCGCCCTGCTGGCCTACGACGGGGGGATGCCCAGCCAACGCCTCATCGACCACTACGTGGCGCGCGCCGAGGGCGGCTGCGGATTGATAATGGTCGAGGACACGACCGTTCATTCTTCCCTCGCACTCTGCTTCGGCGAGATCGGCGTGGGTGCGATATACGACGACAGCCTGATACCCGGCTGGAAGAAGCTCATGGATGAGATTCACAGGGCCGGGGCCAGGGCCTCGATACAGCTGTGGCACCCGGGACGCCAGGCGCCCGCCGTGGGCTCGGAGCGTCCGCCGTGGGCGCCCTCGATGCTGCCCTGCCCCTGCCCCAACTGCCAGGATATCCCCCACGTGATGAGCATCGCCGACATCGATGAGATAATCGACTGCTTCGCGCAGGCGGCGCGGCGCGTTAAGGAGGCCGGAGTCGACGCCATCGAGCTGTGCGGGACTCATGGATATCTTATCGCTCAATTCATGTCGGCCTACAGCAACCGCCGCACCGACAAATACGGCGGCGACCTGCGCAGCCGCATGCGCTTCGCCCTGGAGATAATCGAGGCCTGCCGCGCCCAGGTCGGGCCGGACTTCCCGATAATCTTTCGTTTCAGCGCCGACGAGCGCGTGCCCGGCGGGCGCACCATCGAGGAATCGGTATCCATCGCCCCGTGGCTGGTTGAGGCCGGCGTCGACTGCCTCAGCGTCTCGACGGGGGTCTATGCCAACGTCGAGGCTTACACAGCGGCGCCGATGGCCGTGCCCAAGGGCTTTCTCATGCGCGACGCAGAGGCGATAAAGGAAGCCGCGAAAGTGCCTGTGATCGCCGTGGGCCGGCTAAACGATCCGCTAATCGCCGAGCAGTTCGTAGCCCAGGGCAAGGCCGACATCGTGGCCGTGGGGCGTCAGATGCTGGCCGACCCCGAGTGGGCCAACAAGGTGAAGTCCGGCGAGCTCGAGGACATCAGGTGGTGCACCTCGTGCTCGCACGAGTGCCTGCACGCCCTCATGACCAAGTTCAGCTTCAAGTGTCAGGTCAACCCGGAGCTGGGCCGCGACCGCGAGATGGCCATCACCAGGGCGGCGACGGCTAAACGCGTCGTAGTTGTCGGCGGGGGCCCCGCCGGCATGGAGGCGGCGCGGGTGGCGGCGCTGCGGGGCCACGATGTGACGCTGTTCGAGAGGGAGCCGGAGCTCGGCGGGCAGTACCGCCTCGCCGCTGTGCCCCCCACCAAGCAGGAGCTCCTCCCCTATATCAAATACCAGATGCGCCAGCTTGATAAGGCCGGCGTGAAAATAAAGCTGGCGACGGAGGCCACCGCTGCTGAAATCGACAAATTGAAGCCCGATGCTTTGGTCATCGCCACGGGCAGCACGCCGCTGGTTCCGCAGATACCGGGAGTAGACGGCGCGAATATGGTCGATGCGCGCGACGTACTCAGGTTCAAGGCGATTACAGGCAAGAAGGTGCTCGTCGCCGGCGGCGGCATGGTGGGCTGCGAGACCGCCGACCTGCTGGCCTCGTACGGCAGGAAAGTGACGATAGTCGAGATGCTGCCGGATATCGCAAGCGACATGGTGCCCGGGCCTAAATATCATCTATTGAAACGGCTCGATGAGCAGAAGGTTAATATCTTAACGTCGTGCACAATCGATAGATTCACCGCGGACGGCGCAGTGGTGAAACGCGACGACGTCGAGGAGACGATACGCGGCATCGATAACATCGTGCTGGCCATGGGCGCCATTTCCGACAACAACCTGGCGCAAAAGCTCGATGGTAAAGTAAAAGAGATTCATATTATCGGCGACGCTGAAAATCCGGGCGACGCTACAGAGGCCATCGCCGCCGGGGCTAAAATAGGGAGAGTCGTATAGAGAGATGAAAACGCGGAAGCTCATTATTTTAACATTCGCGACGGTACTGCTCGTATGCACCATTCTGCCGTCGATAGCCTGCGATGGCGGTAATTCGGGGAGCGATAAGCTGGGCGTGGCGGTGACCCTCGTGCCCTATGCCAACTTCGTGCAGCAGGTCGGCGGCGACAGGGTCGACGTGACGGTAATGGTGCCGGTAGGCGCCAGCCCGCATATCTACCAGCCGTTGAATAGCCAGATGGTGGCGCTCAGCGAGGCTGAACTCTACGTGCAGGTGGGATCGGGCGTCGAGTTCGAGTTGACATGGATGGACAATATCATCGCTCAGAACGAAGAGATGCTGGTCGTGAACGCCTCTGACGGTATCGAACTCATAGACAGCACCGACGCCGACGAGCCGGGGATGGACCCGCATGTCTGGACCTCGCCGACGAACGTAAAAATTATCCTCGAGAATATCTGCGACGGGCTCATTGAAGTCGACCCGGACAACGCAGCCTACTACCAGGGCAATCGCGACAGCTACCTGGACGAGCTCGACGCCCTGGACGAATATATCAACGGCGTGTTCGAGGGTTACACTGTACGGCATTTCCTCATTTACCATCCGTCGTTCGGTTATTTCGCCGCAGAGTACAATCTGACCCAGCTTTCCATAGAGCTTGAGGGCAAGGAGCCTACACCGCAGGTTATACAGCGGTGCATCGACCTGGCACAGCAGTACAATCTTAACTACGTCTATATGGACCCCGCTTCCGTAACGCAGTACGCGGAGACCATAGCCGGTAATATCGGAGGGACGACCGCTATGCTAAACCCGCTGCCGGAGGATTACATCGAAAGCATGCGAGCCGTGGCCGATGCCATAGCGCTGGAGCTGGAATGAAATCATGAAGATTCTATTTGAATCTTATCAACCCCCTGTATCCCCCATTCTTGGGGGACACCCCCAATTCCCCCGGCAGGAAGAATCCTGCACCTCTCTTTTAAAAGGTTTCTCTACAGAACGACACATGAAATGACGAATATGGCTGAAGAAGTTGTAAAACTGAACAACGCCTGGGTGCAGTACGACGGCACGACCGTACTGGAGAATATCAACCTGTCCATCAGGCGCGACGACTTCCTTGGGCTGATCGGACCGAACGGCGGCGGCAAGACTACTTTGCTCAAGCTGATACTGGGGCTGATAGCGCCGAGCCGCGGCGAGGTCACCATACTGGGGGAGCCACCGGATAAAGGCAGAAAATACGTTGGGTATGTGCCCCAGTACAGCCTGTTCGACCGCGACTTCCCGATAAACGTAATGGAGGTGGTGCTGACGGGACGGCTGAGCCATGCAAAGCCCTTCCACCGATACAGAAAAGCCGATCGCGAGGCCGCAGCCGAGGCCCTACGCGCTGTCGATATGCTGGATTTCAAAGACCGCCAGATAGGCATGCTCTCCGGCGGGCAGCAGCAGCGAGTCTTTGTGGCCCGCGCGCTGGTTGGCGAGCCCAAACTGCTGCTGCTGGACGAACCCATGTCCAACGTTGACGCGCCGATGCAGGGGGAGTTTTACGAACTGCTGGAGCGCCTGAAGCAGCGCATGCCCATAGTTCTGGTGTCCCACGATATCAGCGCCGTGTCCGTCTACGTGGACAAGATCGCCTGCCTCAACCGCAAGCTGTATTACCACGAAAGCAAGGAGTTGACGCCGGAGGACCTGGAGGCCGCCTACCAGTGCCCGATTCAGATGATAGCGCACGGCGTGCCGCACCGCGTACTCAAGGAGCATACGCACGAATGATAGACGCATTATTACATTATCCGTTCATGCAGAACGCCTTCGCCGCCGGCATACTGGCCGCTATCGCCTGCGGCATCATCGGCACGTATGTCGTCGTCAAGCGCATGGTCTTCATCAGCGGCGGCATCTCCCACGCCTCCTTCGGCGGCATCGGCATAGGATACTATTTGACTCAATATATTTCGTGGATGACGCCGGTCTACGGGGCGCTGATATTCACCCTCTTCTCCGCGCTGGGCATGGGAACCTTCATCAGGAGGACGCACCTGTCCGAGGACACCGCTATCGGAATTATGTGGGCCGTGGGCATGGCCATAGGAATAATCTTCATCGGGCTCACGCCCGGCTACACGCCTGATCTCACCGGCTACCTCTTCGGCAGCATCCTCACCGTGTCAAAGGCCAACCTGATTATGATGGGCGTTCTGGACGCGATAATAATCGTGACCGTGATTATGCTGTACAAGGAGTTCCTGGCCATCTCCTTCGACCAGGATTTCGGCACCGCGTTGGGCCTGCCCACGCAGAGGCTCTATCTCATCCTGCTCTGCCTAATCGCGCTGACGGTGGTACTGCTGATACGGGTTGTCGGTATCATACTAATCATCGCCCTGCTAACGATTCCGTCCGCCACCGCGCGCCAGCACACCCACGATCTAAAGAAGATGATGCTCCTTTCGATAGCTTTCGGCATAATCGCGGTGCTGGGCGGTCTGTGGCTCTCCTATGAGCTGGACATGGCCTCCGGCGCGACGATCATTCTGCTCAGCGCGGCCATCTTCGCCGCCTCCACGATCTACACACGGCTGCGACACAGAAAGCATGACGACATCGAAGAGAAAGCGCAATAGGTTTACGATCCCTAGCGTCCCTCGATCACCATATCAGAGCAGGCCATAGGTCTTTTTTTATACTGTCATTGCGAGGTGTCCCTCCGTAATCAGAGTGTACGGAAGGGCGACGCGGCAATCTCTTGTTTCATATAGCACTATACGTATGGAGATTGCCACGTCCTTCCGCATATTCCTAACGGGGAAGGACTCGCAATGACGGAATAAACGGGCGCCCTCAACTTGCCGAACGCCATCGTTTTCACGTAAAATATGCGAGGCGGGAAACGAGTCCCGCCATTCGATTGAATCCGCCTGAGACACCGGAAGGAGATAATTAATGTCCGAGCGTAAAATGGAAGTGAAGATACACGAGGTTTTCGAGATAAACATCCACGGAAACAAGCTCACCGGCCCGATAGCCTACCTGGAATTCATGCCCAACAGCGTATACCTGCTGTCCTCGACCAAAAGAAAAGGCCCGGGCGAGGAAGAGGGCTCGACCACGTACACCTTCAAGTTCCTCCCCTTATGGCCATCGGATACCTGTATCAGTTTCCTAGTCCTGGCCGCCGACGGCTGCCAGGAGGAAGGACTGACCTATCGCTTGCTCATCAAGGAGAATTAGAGAGTTTAATCCCCTCATTCAATTGTCGCATCCGTATGGGCGAATCCCGTATTCGCCCACATCGGGCGATCACAAGGATCGCCCCTACATTAATAATTCCAAAAAAGGGTGCAGGAGAATTCGTCTCCTGCCGGGAGAACACGGGGGCATGTAAGGGCTTGATTAATCAAGCCCCTACACGATGACCGACATATTGGGGGATATAGGGGGCTGATAACCATTCATCGCCCCAAAAATTATCATCAACACCCACATCGTGTCAAAACAGCCGCAGGCTGTGGTAGAATATCCCCATGAAATCAACAGACAGGGAATCCGTATTCGGCGAGCTGCGGGCTCGCGGCTTCCGCATGACCCCCCAGCGCATGATGGTGCTTGAGGCCGTGGAGGCCAGCGACGATCACATCAGCGCAGAGGAGATATTCCGCCAGGCCCACGCCAAGTACCCCTATCTTAATATCTCGACCGTCTATCGCACCCTGGAACTGCTCAAGAGCGAGGGGCTGGTTGCCGAGAGCGACCTGGGCGGCGGGCGGCTGGTCTACCACCCCGCGGGCAAGGCGCACCACCACCACCTGGTCTGCCGCAAGTGCGGCGAAGTGCAGGATGTGGACGAATCCATCTTCGACCGGCTGGAGGACGACCTCAAGAAGCGCTACGGCTTCAAGGCCGAGCTTGAGCACATGGCCATCTTCGGCACGTGCAAAAAGTGCGGACGATAGAGATTTCAACATGGCTAGTAACGATGAGCTGGAACTGCTGGTCAAATCAAAATATCCCGTCATCTATCTGGAATCTATAGACGAGATACACACCATCAGCCAGCTGCGCCTGCTGGCGAGCCGCTTGAACCTGGTCTTTTACCAGTGGTCGCTGACCGAAGGGCTTAGAAAAGAGTACAACACTGATCCTTTCTATGATACCAAGCAGCCCGTCAGGATGCTGAACCAGGTACTTTCCCTGATAACCCCGACAGAGGACGGGATGGTCCGGCGCAAGCCGAGCCTTTTTGTGCTGAAGGATTTCCAGAAACACCTGGAAGATGTCACAACCGTGAGGCGCTTCAAAGACCTCATCAACCGCTTCAAGAACGCGAAAAACACCTTTGTCATCCTCTCCGCAGAATACAAACTGCCTAAGGATGTGGAGACGGATTCGGCCCATATCATCGGCGGATTCCCTGCCGAAGCTGAGATAATTACTTTGATAAGAGATACCTGCTTGGAACTGCAACGGGCGAACGAGATGGCTTTGATAGACCTTAAGCCGGATGAGATGAGGAAGGTGGTAAAGGCGCTCAAGGGGCTGTCGCTGCAACAGATAAGGAACATCGTAAGCCAGTGCTTCTTCGACGATAACGTCTTCGATATAAGGGACTTCAAGACAATAGAATCCAACAAAAAGAAGATATTCGACAGAGGGGGACTGCTGGAGTTCTGCTTCACCGAGGACAGGAACGTCATAGCGGGTTTCGACAAACTGAAAAGCTGGCTGGCGGACAGGAAAGAGGCCTTCGCCGCGGACGATCCGGGCGCGCTGCCCGTCCCCAGGGGCGTCCTGCTCATGGGCGTCCAGGGCTGCGGCAAAAGCCTGGCGATCAAGGTCATAGCAAAAGAGCTGGGCCTGCCGCTGTACCGCCTGGACGTGGCCAGCCTCTACAGCAAATACATCGGCGAGACGGAGGAGAACTTGAGAAGGGCCCTTATGATAGTGGAGAAGCTGAGCCCGATGTGCCTCTGGGTCGATGAGATAGAGAAGGCCTTCGCCGCCTCCGGGGGCGATATCGACGGCGGCGTCTCCCAGCGCATACTGGGAACGTTCCTCACCTGGATGCAGGAACGCAAGGCCAGCTCGTTCCTGGCCGCCACCGCCAACAACATATACCTGCTGCCCCCCGAGCTGCTGCGCAAAGGGCGCTTCGACGAGATATTCTTCGTCGACCTGCCGGATGAGGAAGCAAGGGTAACGCTCTTCAAAATCCACTTGAAGAAACGCGGCCTCAGGCCGGATGACTTCGATATTGAAAAGCTCGCCGCCGCGGCCAAGGGTTTCAGCGGCGCCGAAGTGGAGCAGGCGGTGATATCCGCCCTGTACCGGGCCTCCGCCGGCAAAGAGCCCATCTCTACAAAACACATCATAGAACAGGTCAAATCCACCAAGCCGCTGGCGGTGGTGAAGCGGGAGGATATAGCCGCCTTGAGGAGCTGGGCCAAAGAACGGACGGTTCCTGTTTAGTGTTTGCGACATATTTAAGAAAGTGGAACGGCTGAGTAAATGAAAATCGCAAAAGTTATCATACCGCTGACGCTCGTCGCCTTGATCGTTTCCGGCTGTAACTTCAGCGACGGACAATCGGCAAACACGGATGGGTTGGCAGCGGATATCTACGCGCAGAACGCGCCGTCGATAGTCTATATCGATACGCCAACCGGCACCGGCAGCGGCATCTATATCGACGGCGGGTACATCCTGACCTGCGCGCACGTGGCCTGGCCCTTCGACAGCGTTCGCGTGGTCTTCCCCGACGGCAACGAGTTCGACGTCGATGTTATCAATCTGGATCTCATGGCCGACATAGCAGTGCTGGGCCCGGTATCGGCATCCGCGCCGAAGCTCTCGCTATCATCGAACGACGTCATAAAAATAGGCGACAGCGTATTCATCATCGGCTACCCCGGCGAGCCCGACGAATACCCCCAGCCCTCGCTCTCGCAGGGGCTCATCTCCAGACTGCGCTACTGGATTGCCCAGGATTTGACGTATATCCAGACGGACGCAACCACCAGCGGCGGGGCCAGCGGCGGCGCCATCGTCTCCGCCGGCGGCGAGGTCATAGGCATGATCGGATTTACCTTCCCGGACGTGTTCGGGCTGGGCGTTTCCGCCGCAGATATCTCGTCCCGCGTGCAGGGCCTTATCTACGGCGCAAGCGTTTACTGGCATGGCTGGCGCGAACAGCTTCTGTATAGCGGCCAGACGGCGCAAGATGTCACGCTGAAGCATAGCTGGGATACCAGGGTCTTCGTCATGTACGAGCCTGTGGGAACAACCGTCGACATTGAGGCCTCAAGCGATAACGACATCGCGTTATATCTGATCGACGCGAGCGGCTACGAGCTCGCCGCGGCCGACGAGGGCTACAGCGGCGCCGAATCCCTCTCCGTCGATACCGAGTACGACGCGCCCTATTTTCTCATCGTCAGGCAGTTCGACGACCTCCAGGCAAACGTAAAAATCAGCAGCAGCTGCGCCATGATTGCACTGTACGACGTCGACGACGGCATGCTCGTCAGCCCGGGACAGACGGTCACGGCCAATATCGATTGCCCAGGCGACTGGGACTACTTCGTCATGGACCTCGCGGCCTACCAGACGGTGACGATCACGGTCGATTCCATAGCCATAGACGCTTACGTTGAGGTGGGCGCCCTGGACGGCTACGATGAGGATGACTGGTACGACGATGACAGCGGCGGCGGGCTCTTCGGCACCAACGCCGAGCTGGAGTTCACCGCGCCGCAGTCCGGCAGGTACTATATATCGGTATCGGATGTATATGACGAATGGGCCGGCGGGTATATATTAACCGTCGAGTAGTGAGGTAAATATGCCAAAACAGATAACTCAGAACACCTTATTCTACGGGGATAATCTTCCGATACTGCGCGAGCACATTCCTTCCGAGAGCGTTGACCTGATCTACCTCGATCCGCCGTTCAACTCCAGCCGTTCTTACAACGTGCTCTTTGCCGATGAGAGCGGAAAGGAATCCGATGCGCAGATAACCGCCTTTGAGGATACCTGGCACTGGGATCAGTACGCGGCTCACACCTACCACGACTTAATTCAGAACGGCCCGCTCGATGTGGTCAAGATGATTGGCTCCCTGCATGATTTTATTGGCGAGAACCAGATGACGGCCTATCTGGTGATGATGGCGGTGAGGTTAGTTGAGCTTCACCGCGTCCTCAAGCCGACGGGCAGTTTATATCTGCATTGCGACCCGACCGCCAGCCACTATCTCAAGATTGTGCTGGATACAATTTTCGGGCCTGCTAATTTTAGAAATGAGCTCATTTGGAAACGAGCAACTTCTGGAAGCAGCAAGTCTATAGCAAAAAGATTTGGTTCGGATCATGATGTTATCTTATATTATGTCAGAAGTGAAAAAGCTGGTTTCAATAAAGTATTTCTTCCTTACCCTGAAGAAGAAATTCAAAAAAGATTTCGCCGTTCGGATGAACGAGGACGGTACAAAGATGCCGAATTAGCAACCTATTCGGAAGAGAAATTAGAAGAATTAAAGAGAGAGAATCGATTAATTACTAATGAGAGTGGGAAACTAAGATATAAGATTTATCTCGAAGATATTCAAGGTGTACTAGCTGACGACGTTTGGAATGACATACCTCCTATTAATTCTCAAGCCGCCGAACGTCTCGGTTACCCGACGCAGAAACCTCTGACGCTCCTCGAACGTATCATCCAAGCCAGCAGCAACCCCGGTGATTGGGTTCTCGACCCGTTTTGCGGCTGCGGCACGGCTATCGCCGCCGCACAGAAGCTGGAACGACACTGGATTGGAATAGACGTCACTCACCTTGCTATCGCATTGCAGAAATACCGCCTCCACGACACTTTCCACATCACCGCTGGCAAAGATTATCAGGTCATTGGCGAGCCCTGCGATGAAAGCTCTGCCGCTCAATTAGCCAAGGATGACCGCTACCAGTTCCAGTGGTGGGCGCTGTCGCTGGTGGGGGCCAAGCCGCTGGGCGGGGAGGGGGACAGCAAGACCGGCAAGAAGGGCAAAGACAGGGGCATCGACGGCATCATTAACTTCGTTGAAGCCAAGGGCAAGCCACAGAGAGTCATGGTTCAAGTTAAGAGCGGCCACGTAAACAGCGGCCTCATCCGCGACCTGAGAGGCACCGTGGAGCGCGAGGACGCGGCCATCGGCGTATTCATCACGCTGGAGCCTGCTACCAAAGACATGGAGAAAGAGACTTTAGCGGCGGGCTATTATACCTCCGAACTCTGGCAAAAGGACTATCAGCGCATCCAGATATTAACCATATCTCAACTACTCGCTGGCGCTGAGATTCAAATGCCCGCGGCGCACGGCACGTTCAAGCAGGCGCAACGCGTGCGCAAAGCTGAAGGCTCGCAACCGGGGATGGAAATATAAATTGCCCCCTGTAGGGGCAACCCCCCGTGGTTGCCCGTGAAAGGGCAGGCACAGGGGCCTGCCCCTACGTGAATCGCCCTTTCTAGATTGCCGTTGCTTGGTAGCGAGAGGTGGATTCAAACCAACGACCTTATGGTTAAGATTCCGACGAGAAGTCAGTGCTCTATCCCGCATCGTAATAGAGATTGCCACGTCACTGCGTTCCTCGCAATGACAGTTTGATTTGCACCTCCCCTCCCAATAATGTTATATTCCCCTCGGCTTTATCGTTAAGGAGAACCATGGACTCCCTGTATTTTGAAGATATACATGTCGGAGAAAAGATAATCGTCGGCACGCATAAGACGGACAAAGAGGGCATGATCGAGTTCGCAAAGTGCTGGGACCCGCAGGTGTTCCATTTAGACGAGAAGGAAGCGGCGCACCACAACGGCCTCATCGCCTCCTCAAACTACACCATGTGCGTGGTAACAAAGGTCATCGGACTGAACCTGCACATCAAAACCTACGGCGTCATGGAATACAACCAGATAAAGGTGCACGCGCCCGTGCGGCCGGGGGATGTGCTCACGGTGAGCATGGAGTGGGTGGAGAAGCGCGCATCGCGCAGCAAACCCGACCGGGGGGTGGTGCTCTCGCAGATAGAGGTCAGGAATCAGCACGACAAGCCGGTGCTGAGCTACATCGCATCGATAATGATGATGAAACGTCCCGAGTAAGGGCGTATGGCCATACGCCCCTACGCAACGACGACGAGAGGTACAGGAGAGCACTCTCCTGACGGGGTTTTAGGGGTGTCCCCTTAATTATTGTCTTGTAGGGGCGAACCCCTGTGTTCGCCCTGTCTCGAAGTTCAAGGGGGATAAAGGGGGTTCAAATCAACACTATGAGCTCACCCCATACCCATTTCCTGCAATTAGAGTATAATAGCCTTGAAAATATCGACATATCACCGGAAGGAAACACGTAGTATTGTTTCGCAAACTCATCAAGGCGGCACAGGATAAGCTGTCCGGAAACAAAAATAAACAGGCACCGGCACCACCCCCTCCGCCGCAGGCCGAAATAAAGCCCCCGCCGCACAGGCCGTCGTCTCCGACGCCTAAAAAGACCGCTTCGGACAAACAAACCCAACCGCCTCAGCAAACCGAACGCCCTCCTTACAAACAGGGGGAATATCGCCCGCGACGCAGGCGCAAGCGCCCGGCCTCCAAGAACAAATCGACAACCTCTCCTTCGCCCGCAACGGAGCCCGCCGCAGCCGCCGGCAAGGCCGCGTGGAACCCGTCGGCGTTCAAGGTGGCCCCGGCCGAGGGCAAGATGCGTTTCCATGACCTGAATTTGCCTGACGAGATAATGCGCGGCATATTCGACGCGGGCTTCGAGTACTGCACGCCGATACAGGCCGCGATACTGCCCAAAACGCTGGCAGGAGAAGACGCATCGGGCAAGGCGCAGACCGGCACCGGCAAGACCGCCGCCTTCCTCATCACCATCCTGACTCGGCTCAAACTCAATCCCCCCACCGAGGAGCGCCACCGCGGCGTGCCGCGCGCCCTGATAATGGCCCCCACGCGTGAACTGGCGCTGCAGATAACCAAGGAGGCCAACCTGATGGGGAAGCACTGCGGCTTCAAAGTCGTCGCCGTGTTCGGGGGACTGGGCTATCAGCAACAGAGACAGATGCTGGCGGAGAACGTTATCGATATAGTGGTGGCCACACCGGGGCGGCTGCTTGATTTCAAGGATCAGGGCATAGTGCACCTGGGCAAGGTCGAGATGCTGGTCATCGACGAAGCCGACGAGATGCTCAACATGGGCTTCATCCCCGATATCAGGAAGATAGTTAACAGCACCCCGCCCAAGACTAAGAGGCAGACTATGTTCTTCGGCGCCACGCTCACGCCCGAGGTGACACGACTCTCATCGCAGTGGACGCACAACCCCATCACCGTAGAGATCGATCCCGAGCAGGTGGCTGTCGACTCCGTGGACCAGGTCTTGTATCTCGTCACCTCCAGGGAGCGTTTCACGGTGCTGTACAACATGATCGCTCAGCAGAACCTCGGGCGCGTCCTCGTCTTCTGCAACCGCCGCGACGAGGCCCGCAGGCTGGCGGACCGTCTCAGGGCTCACGGCATGGACAGCGCCCTTCTCTCCGGTGAAGTGGCGCAGAACAAGCGCATCAGCACGCTGGAGGGCTTCCGCAACGGCCGGATCAGGGTCATGGTCTCAACCGACGTGGCCGGGCGCGGCATACACATCGAAGATATCAGCCACGTGTTCAACTACAACCTGCCGCTGGACGCCGAGGACTACGTGCACCGCATCGGGCGCACCGGTCGGGCCGGCAGTCTGGGCACATCGATCAGCTTCGCCACCGAATACGAGTCATACATGATACCGAAGATAGAGGAGTTCCTGGGCAAGAAGCTGCACTGCGTGTACCCCGACGACGCGCTGCTGAAACCGCTGCCGTCCCCGTCGGCTCAAAGCAAGCCGTCCGACGCAACTCGCGATTCGTCCCAGCCGTACCCGCAGAAGCCGCGGCGCAGGCGCCCCCGCCGTAAGCCGGGATCGGCCGGCGGATCGAGCTATAATCAGCCGCCGCGCGCGACGCCGCCCGACGCGCCGAAGACATAGCACCTGCTCTGCCACACACCACGATGAGATTGCCACGTCGTCCTTCCGCCTAATTTTATCGGGGAAGGACTTCTCGCAATGACATGCATGGGTGTAACCACATTCAACACCCCCTGCAGCTTTGTCGCTTCCCCCGCTCGATCGGCAAGGGAGTGCAGAGGGGCTTCCCTCTGCCGGGGTTCCAGGGGTGTCCCCTGTCCTTTTTTAATTTCCCCCAAGAGTGGGGGATAACAGGGGGTTGAATCCTCCTCGACCCCCATTTGAAATCATCCGCGGAATAATGTATATTCCCTTAATATGCAAACGGCCGGGCTCACGCCGTTTTAGAACAGGAGAGGGAATGATTGTTTGCAAAAGCGACGCGAAGAAGTACAGGGCTACGATATCGAACGAAAAGGACGAGATGACCTACGAAGCCCCCGCGGAGAAAGGCGGCAAGGAATCGGGGTTCACCCCTACCGAGATGCTGGAAGCCGCGCTTGCCGCCGATATGAATGTAGCGATACGCACTTATGCCGACAAGACGGGGTTTCCTCTCGACAACGTGACGACCTATGTCAGCGTCGATAAGAGCACCACATCGGAGGTCACCATAAAATATTCGGTCAAGCTTGAAGGCGACGATCTCAACAGTCAGCAGAAGAAGCTACTGCTGCAATCGGGGCTGCAGACCCCGGTGCGCAACACGCTGTCCAAGAGGATATCGGTGATTTACTCAAGCAGGATTTAACGGCTTACTCCTCCAGCACGAACTCCCACTGGCAGCAGATATTGCTTCCCCTCTTGCGCGGCGGCAGTTTCAGCGCATTGACTTTAATCTTCGGATTGAAATACTCGGCCGTCAGCTCGAACAGCCGGCGCTCCAGCTTGTGGCATATGGTATCCCAGCGCTCGGTGCCCTCCTTCTCCAGGTGCAGGAGCGTCTGGCAGTCGCGGTAGGTGATAATGGCGCGATTCTTCTCCGGTATCTCGAAGGTGCGGTTGTGCACCCACATCCACGGCGTGGCCTGCATGGCCTTTACCATGGTCTCGACATCGTTTCCCTGAATGTTCAGCGCCTTGCACACTGTATCGAGCTCGTAGTTGATGAACTTCTCCCATATCTCGGTGTCGCACTCGAAGGCCAAATCGTTGCCGCGTTTCTTCATAACGGTCACGTACCACGTGGCGTCCAGACGGCGCAGGTAGTGCGAATTCTCCTTCAATATGTTGAGCAGCGCATCGCGCGACAGTTTTTCATGGCTGAAATCGGGCTGGAAAGGCCCGCTGTAATCGGGCAGGAACTTGGTCATATCTTCTCCTCTAGTCTGAACTCCCAGCGGCAGCAGACATCGCTGCCCTTTTCGCGGGGCGGCAACTGGAGGGGGATCACACTTATCCTCGGATTAAAATAATCGGCCGTCAGTTGGAACAGCCTGGGCTCCAGCACATGGCATATCTGCCTGTAGCGGTGAGTGCCCTCTTTCTCCAGATTGAGCAGGGTGCGGCAGTTGCGATAGGTGATGACGGCGCAGTTCTTATCCCTGAGTTCGAAGGTACGGTTATGCATCCTCATCCACGGCGTGGACTGAATAGCTTTGATCACCGTCTCGACATCATTGCCGCGAATATCGAGCGTCCGGCACAGGACGTCGAGCTCATAATTGATGAACCTCTCCCATATCTCGGCATCGCACTCGAAGGCCAGCTCGTTGCCGCGCTTCTTCATTACAGTTGCGTACCAGGTAGCATCCAGCCGTCGCAGATAGACAGAGTTGGCCTTCAGTATCCTGAGCAACGCCTCCCGGCTCAGCTTCTCGTGGCTGAAGTCGGGCTGGAACGGCCCGCTGTAATCGTTCAGAAATTCTGTCATTTCTTCCTGTCGACCTTGAATTCCCAGCGGCAGCAGATATCGTCCGGGCCGCTGCGCGGGGGCAGCTTGAGGGCGGTTACTTTCATTTCCGGATTATAGAAATGCGCCATCTTCATGAATATCTTCATCTCCAGATCGACGCATATCTTCTGCTCGCGCCCGGCGCCCTCCTTCTCCAGCGCGAACAGAGTAGGGCATGAATTATAGGTAATTACCAGGTGGTCGCGGCTCTTCAGATCGATGTCGCATTTGTACATCCAGAACCACGGGCTCGCCTGGAACACCTTGGCCACGGCCACGGCGTCGTCCCCTTTGATGTTGAGCAGATCCCTGGCGATCTTCAGCTCGTGCAGCACCAGCCGCTCCCACACCTCGCTGTCGCAGGCGAAGGCCGTGTCGTTGCCGCAGCGATTCATCAGAGAGAGGTACCAGTGGCCGTCCAGCCGCCGGATGTAGTCCGAATACGTATGCAGCAATTCGACGAGGCCTTCTTTTGACAACCGACCGTGATCAAAGGAAGAATCGAAGTCCCCACTGTAATCGTACAGAGATTTTGTCATTTGCTCCCCTCGATCCTGAACTCCCACTTGCAGCAAAAGTCGGCGACCTCCTTGCGCGGCGGCACCTGCACCGGCACCACCGCGATGCGCGGATTGAAATGGTGCGCTATGGTCTCGAACAGGTCCTGCTCCAGCTCGCGGCATATCCTCCCCTCGCGCCCCAGCCCCTCCTTCTCCAACGCCAGCAGCGTAGGACATTTGACGAACGTGACGACCAATCGGTCGCTGCCCGCAAGCTCCAGCCTGTAATCGAAGGTCCAGAACCACGGGCTCACCTGGAAATATTTTGCGATCGACGATACCCCGTCCCCGCGTATATTCATCATCTCGGACGCGATCTTCAACTCGAACTTCATGAGCCTTTTCCAGACATCGATGTCGCAATCGTAGGCGACGTCGTCGCCGCATCTGTTCATCGCCGACAGGTACCAGTGGCCGTCCAGCTTGCGGATGTAGTTCGCATTCGCGGCCAGCAGGCCGACCAGGCCTTCCCTCGATATCTTGCCGTAATCGAACGAAGGATCGAAGTCGCCGCTGTAATCGTATAAAGGCTTGGTCATTTCGAACGCTCCAGTTTCAGTTCCCACTGGCAACTGATATCGCTGCCCGGCTCCTGGGGCGGCAGCTTCAGCGGCGTGACAGCGATATCCGGATTGAACACGTGCGCCTTAACCTCCATTAGCCTTCGTTCGAGCTGGTGGCATATCAGCTTCTCGCGCCCAAGCCCCTCCTTCATCAGCGACTTGAGCGTGGGGCAGTTAAGGAAACTTATTACGGCAACGTTATCGCCCTTCAGTTCCGCCTTAATATCGTACATCAGCGACCACGGGCTGGCCTGTAACGATTTAGCTACGGCATCAACGCCGTCGCCCTTGATATTGAGCATCTTTCGCGTGAGTTCCATGGTGTACGCGCCGAGCTTCTCCCATATATCGCTGTCCAGCTTGAAGGCCAGATCGTTGCCGCACTCTTTCATGACGGCGAGATACCAGTAGCCGTCTATCATGCGTATGTAGTCCGAGCTTGCCTTGAGCATCTTGTGCATCGCATCCTTCGACAGCTTATCGTAGCTAAAATCGGGATCGAAATCTCCATTGTAATCATTAAGTTCGACCATATCTCTTACCCCCGTATCGTCGATAATACCGCGGCGGTCGCCGACTCGGGCGCCATAAGGAACCGCGCCCCCGATATTATAAAATAGATGCCCAGCCCTACAAGCGCCACGCCGCACACGATGAGCATCCAGCGATACGCCGCGTCGTTGATGAACCTTCTGCCGGTAATAATCACCAGAGCCACCACCGCATGCCAGGCGAAATCCCCCGACGTGTGGCCAACGAAGAACGTGGCTACGCCAGCCGTGCCCAGCTTAAGCGACCAGAGCAGATACGTCAGACCGATGGTGGCCCACCACAGGAACCAGTACGGATTGGACAGGCTGAGCACGACCCCGGACATAACCAGCATGTGGTCACGGGTCGCATACGTCGGCGGACTGGACAGCGGGTTTTGGGCATTCCTGCCTTTGATAGCGGTCATCGCGCCGATTCCGATGAGCACGGACCCGCCCACGATACCGATTATGCTGGCGATGAAGTCGCTGTCTATGAAGCGGCTCAAGCCGAAGACCAGCGCTATCACCAGCGCCAGCTCCAGCAGGGCGTGTCCGGCAATTATCAGCGGCGCGGCGCGGAAGCCGCGCTTAGCCACGCCGCTGATGGTCAGCGCCAGCACCGGGCCCGGCATCAGGGCGCCGGACAGCGCCACGACAAACGAAGTAGAAAATATAACCGCCAGGCTTGCTTCTGGAAGTGCTTCAGGCATGGCATCAGTATAACAGGGAATCGCGAGGCCGAACAATGCGGAGGTTAAATCCTGATTTTCTCGCACTAGCCCTCTCCCATTATGACAAAGAGGTACCTAAAGAAGAAGGTGCGTCGATTAAATCGAGGCCGGTGTTTTGTGGGTGTACCTGTAAGGGCTTGATTAATCAAGCCCCCACCCGATACCAACGTATATGGGGGACTACCAAGGGGTTGATTCTCACGACCATCATATATCTACTTGCAATCGACACATGAATACAGTTATCATCTAAAAGTTATCTATAAACATCGATTGATCGAATGACTTACGGTAGAAGATCGCAATGGCCCGAAGCTAAATCAGTACTGGTACTGATTGGAGTGAACCTCATATTCTTCATAGCCTACCTGTTCAAGGATTCTCTCATAGGCACACTGGGGCTTCAGCCATTGACATGGACCAAAGAGCCATGGACAGTGCTGACAAGCATGTTCATGCATGGAGGATTTTTACATATATTCGCCAACATGTTCACACTCTTTTTCCTCGGCAGTTTCTTATGCAACATGATCGGAGACAAAATATTTCTCATCATATACTTCGTCGGCGGGATTGTCGGCAGTTTCTTCTTCATCCTCTTCAGCTTATACACTCCACTCGGCAACGCGAACAGCCTGGTTATCGGCGCCTCGGGCGCGGTATTCGCCGTCGCAGGTGCCTTAACGGCACTGGCACCCAAATTCAAGGTTATGGTTTTCCCCATCCCCGCGCCCATTCCTCTCTGGATAGCAATTATCGGCGGGTTCCTGCTTATGTCCTTCCTGCCCGGGGTGGCATGGGAAGCACACCTGGGAGGTCTTCTTGTCGGCCTTATCGCGGGATTCATCGTGAGAAAGCGCAGACGTAACATATTTATGTTCTAGCCCGGGAGAAATGCGTGAGATTTTAGCGGGTTCGACTATAAATCGTTCCTGACCGACTCATCAACCACTTGATTTTTACCTTAGATTACATATATAGTTGCGACAGCTTACACAGAGAAATTTCCGCGATCTTAAACCGGAGCGCGTCGCTTTCGACATTCCAGCGGCAGGAGGAATAGAAATACGATGGACGACCAGGACAAAAAGACTATACTCCTTGTTGAAGATGAGGTATCCTTCAGAACCATATACCAGGACATGCTTGAGAGCGGCAACTTCAACGTTCTAACTGCCGAGGATGGCGAAGCGGGATTGAACATAGCTCTAACGCAAAAACCGGACCTCGTGCTTCTTGATTTGAACTTACCTAAACTTCATGGATTTGAAGTATTAAAGAAGATTAGAGCCAACGAATCCACCGGCAACATGCCAATCATTATCCTGACCGTGCAGGGGTCAGACAAAGAAATAAAACAGGGCACCGACCTCGGCGCTACAGACTACTTGGTAAAAGGTCTGGTCACGGCTATGGAAACCTTTAAAAGGATAAACGCAGCGCTCGCGGCAGCACGACCGGCATTAACCACATATAGGGTTGAAGTAAAAGAAAGGCTGCTGGACGCGATTGCTTTAGAGGAGGAGCTTCACCTCGGCTTATACTTTAACTGCCCCGCTTGCAGGATGGAGGTATCCCTGGAATTGACCCCGGACCCGGCAAAAGACGGCAAACACTCATTCTCAGGCCGTTTTGTCTGTCCCGTCTGTAAGAAAGAATTCTAAACCAATTTACAAATCATTTATAAATAATATATAATTACTGAAAATTAATGAAATGAGCTTTATCTAACAGATGATTGCATCGTAATCATAACTTTTCAGCGACTTGACTTATGTTTAACTTAGTAGTAAAAGTGTAACGAACTATTCAAACAATATTTGGGCGTTCCGAGACCTTTTGAGGTTCACTTTTATGGATAAGGACGAGACGAAGAAACAGCCAACCAAAAAGCTTCCCGACGCGGAGGCGAGGCTCAATCAATTCCTCGCACTGCAAAGAGCATATACGAACATTCATAGCACAATGTCTATAAAAGACATACTCCCTAAAATTGCTGAAACCGTCGTTAACATTCTGGAATATGACCACGCCTTCGTAATAATATTCGATGTGGACAAAAACGCACAGGCAGAGACAGCCTTCTTCAGTAAACCAGGCCTGGAGTTGGCAAAAGAGGCGGAAATATCCGTAAAACAAATGCTAATAGCTGCCCAAATCCAGGAAAATGTAGATCTATCGGATACTAATCCGGACAGTGAACAGGATAGCCAAGAAGTCACATCCGAACCCCAACCTCCCCCTGAATATGCTGCTGTACAGAAGATGCTTGGCGCTAGGACCATGATCTCCGTGCCGCTCACAATGAGACAATGCCTTCTGGGTAACATCCTGGCCTTCACCCGTCGCGATGATATCCCTGAAGCCGATGAACAGCCTCTGTGGATTCTGTCCATTCAGTCCGCAATAGCGATAGATAGTCTGCGGCTCTACGATGAAGCCTTGATTAATACACAAAAGATGCGTGAATCCCGCGAGATGTCGCGTATAACGCTTGAGAATGCGGTAACCGGTGTGAGCATAGTACAAGACGGCACGTTCCAGTACTTGAACCCTATCTTCGAAGAGATGCTGGGATATACCAGTCAGGAACTCATGGGAAAACCCACCGCCGATTACATACATCCGGAAGACAGAGAACGGGTCATAGAAGAGGTTATCGCAAGCCTTAAGGGACAGGTCAAAGCCCTCCACGAGTTCAGGCTCCTCAAAAGTAATGGGGACATCGTATGGGTACTGGAGAAAGTAGTATCCATTAAGTACAAAGCGAAACGGGCTATTCTGGCAATCGCCCTGGACGTAACGGACCTGAAACACGCCGAGCAGGCTCTCCGGGAATCGGAAGAAAAGTTGAAGATAGTCTTTGATTCGATAAAGGACGGTATAGTTGTTACCGACTTGAAAATAAATATGCTGCAGGTCAACGAAGCGGCAAGGCGCTTAGCCGGATATCCGACCAAAGAAGACATGATAGGGAAAAACGCGCTTGATTTCATCACCGCGGAAGATATCGAAAAAGCGATGCAGCCGATGAACGAGGCGGTGCAGGGCCGTCCTATCGACTGGGGCGACTTCAAACTGCGCAGCAAGCTTGGTGAGGAATTCGACGCCGAGGTTGGCATAAGCACCCTTCACGACGCCGATGGCAATATGGCTGGATTCGTAACGATCATACATGACATCACCGACCGGAAACGAATGGAGAATCTGCTGCGGACGTCGGAAGAAAAATTACGGTTCACGTTCGAGTCCATCGGAGATGGCATTGTGGTTACCGATCTTAGCGGGAAGGCCATCGAAGAGAACATGGCCGGAGTGCGGATGTTCGGGTTCAACAGCAAAGAGGAAGTTGTTGGACTGGACGGGTTATCATTCATCGCGGAAAAAAACCGCGAAGAGGCGAAACTATCGTTATTGGAAGCCCTGGAAAAGGGGGAAGGCTATACCAGAGAATTCACCATGGTAGATAAGAATGGCAATGAGTTCGAGGGAGAGATCAGCGCCACTGTATCACGCGACGGCGCAGGGAACCCGACCGGATTCATATGTGTGATAAGAGATATAACCGCCCGTAAAAAAATGGACCAGGCCAAAAGCGATTTTGTGGCACTTGTGTCTCACCAGTTGAAAACACCGGTAGCGGGTATAAGAGGCTACGTCGAGAACATGCTCGACGGGTTGACCGGAGAACTGAACGAAAAGCAGAAGCGCTATCTCTCCGATATGCGGGTGCTGTGTCTGAGGAACTACAGGCTGATCTCCGACCTCCTGAATACATCGATGATTGAACGCGGCATGCTTTCTATAGACCTGGGCCCGACTAAATTGAACGATATAGTCAGCACCGTAATCAAAGATTACTATGGCAAGATCGAGGAGAAGGGACTGGCGCTTAAGACCGAGGGCGCGAACAACCAGGACATAGTCGTACTTGCAGACAGGGACAAGAGCGTCGAGGCTTTGGCCAACATCGTTAATAATTGCACTAAGTTTACCGACAAGGGATCTATCACGATTAAAGTCAGCCATGATGAAGAATACGGCATCGTGGAAGTAATGGACACGGGACCGGGTATGTCGGATGAGGTGCTGCAAGAGCTTTTCAAACGGCAGAAGATACTCAGCGGCGGGCCTGTGGCCGGCGGCGGTGCGGGTTTGGGCCTATATATAGCAAAAGGCTTCATGAAAGCGCAGAATGGCGATATAATCGCTTCATCAACTATAGGAAAAGGCAGCACTTTCATATTGACGGTTCCGTTATATAAAGAATAATGATTTTATCGATAATATAATCGCCTTAGGAGGAGACCGATGAACAACAAAGGAATAAAAGGCAAGGTTTTAATTGTTGAAGACGAGGCTGCCTTTAGAAATATATTTAAGGACCTTCTCGAAAGCGATGGCTATAATGTGCTCACGGCCGAAGACGGGGAAAGCGGCTGGCTCATGACCAGGGCCGAGTTGCCGGATGTAGTTTTGCTCGACCTGGCTTTGCCCAGGCTGCACGGCTTCGAGGTTCTCAAGAACATCCGCGCCGATGCGACCACAAAGGATGTCCCCGTGATTATCTTAACCGTTGTTGGAGAACAGGAAAACGTTAAAAAAGGCTTGAGGCTGGGCGCCACCGATTATCTGGTAAAGGGTTTCTACTCGCCCCGCGAGATACTGGTCAAGATAAATGAAATACTTACCAGGGACGATCAGCAAGCCGGCGAATCCACCAGGAATATTAAAACCTATAAACTGTCGGTCAAGGAGAGAAAGCTTGATGCGGCCCGTTTGGAGCAGGAGATAGGCCTTTCCGTACTGTTCTCATGTCCAGTATGCTCTGAAAGCGTGGTACAGGAGATGATACCCGATAACAAACGGACCGAAGGACACTGGTTCTCGACCCACTTCATATGTCCGAACTGCAAGAAAGCTTTCTGATATTTTATTAAGTAAAAACTGACCTTTCGAACCTGGTATCGCAGACATCTAGAATCCTCTCGTTCTCGGTTTCATGTTTCATTCCAGCTATTCGACTATTTTCCCGAACCTTGAAATCACTCCATGCTGGGTTGAAGAAATAGTTGAACTTGACAATCAACTCAACATTTTATACCCTTAAAGAGTCTTCAAAAAGCTTCGATACTGGTGGATTGTATGACCTTCGGACAAAGGTTGAGGGAATTAAGAAAAGACAAGGGGCTCTCCCAGCGCGAGCTGGCGAGCAGGGTCGGTATTAGCTTCACATATTTAAGCAAGATAGAAAATGGAGCTATGCATCCGCCACGGGGTAAAACGATTACAGCCCTGGCCAATGCCCTGGATACGGATGCGGATGAACTCTTCGGTCTTGCAAAAAAAGTCCCCACCCAATTTCTGGACCATGTAAATCCTGCTGTGATCAAGCTTATACGCAGCCTGAGAGACGGGAATGAGCAACCCGTGTCGGCATTAATCAGGTTGTATCAGAGGGTCGCCGAATTGGAGGTGGAACTCACGCGCGCCCGCAAAGAGCGGGGGGAAAAGGAGCAGATGGCGTTCTTCCACGCGCTCATCGACAACTCTCAGGATGCCATACTGGTATTGAACAAGGACATGGAGCTTCTGTACGAGAGCCTGTCCGCGTCACATATGTTCGGCTTCGAAGGAGATTCCCTGGTGGGCAGGGACCCGCTGGGAATAGTTCACCCCGACGACCTGTCACGAGTGGCAAATATGCTTCAACAACTGGCGCAGAGCCCCGGCGAAACCATGAGACTCATCGGCCGCACCCTGGGAAAAGAAGGAAGAGGCGGCCGGGTGATCGAGGCCACGGCGCACAGCATGGTGCACATCCCCGAGGTGAACGGCGTGGTGGTAAACCTGCGTGACATCACCGAACGGGAACAGGAGCTTATAGATGCGTTCGGTATGGACAGAAAGGCCTTGAGGCAAAAGGATTATAAGCTCACGGCAAGCGAGGGACAGGTGCTGGCCTTCATGGCGGAAGGCCTGAGCAATCCGAAGATAGCCGAGAAACTTGTTCTCAGCCCGGCCACGGTGAGATTCCATGTCAGCAACATCCTCCGCAAACTGGGTGTCGCCAGCCGAACCGAAGCTGTAGCCCTTGCTATGCGGGAACAGCTAATCGAGAGGTAGAACCTGAAACTAGACTTTAGACTAGGCTTTTTCCCCTCTTTCGTCTATTGTCATCATGGGTGTTTCAATTTATCCTCTTAATGTTCAAAGAAATGTAATCAGACATAAACATGAGTAGTTGTATTAATTCAGGTAGAGTGCCGTCAAGAGTCGCATCTCATATATCATGTCACTATATACCCACATAATTTCAAATTCATGTCTTATGTTAGATAACACTCTATTTTTTTGTGCGATTCTCAGCTTCGCTGAATGGCAACTAAAGAGTTTTGGAAATCAACTGGCTAATAAGTAAATAAAGGGAAGTTGCTTAGCAACTGGAAAGGAGCGGGTAAATTGGAGACAAAAACCAAGTCTCGGGTATTACAGGAGTTTCACGAAGCAAGCAAAACCCTCTTGAACCCGGCGCTCAAAAAAGAGAAGGAGAAAGGAACAAAGGTAATTGGCTATTTCTGCGGCTATGGGCCGGCAGAAATAATCACAGCCGCCGGCATGATCCCCTTCCGCATCAGGGCTACAGGCAGCAAGGGAACCGACCTCTCGGACGCCTACCTCAGCAGCATAAACTGCAGTTTCTGCCGCAACGCCCTTAATATGGGACTTGCCGGAGACTATGACTTTCTTGACGGCCTCATCGTGCTCAACAACTGCGATCACGTGCGCAGGATTTATGACAACTGGAGACGCAAGATAAAGACCCCCCTTGTACAGATGATGAGCCTGCCCAAGAAAATCTCAGACCCATCGATCCAATGGTATTACGACGAACTGAAGATAGTGCAAAAAGCTATCGAGGACAAGTTCAATGTAAAGATCACCGATGATAAGCTGCAAGAGGCAATAAAGTTGCACAATGAGACGCGTCACCTTCAGCGCGAGCTCTACGAACTCAGAAAGAAGGATAATCCACCCATTACCGGCGCAGATACACTGGCAGTAATGGTTGCCGGAACTGCCATGCCGCTGAAGCAGTATAACCCCATGCTCAAGGAGCTCATCGCCGACCTCAGCAAGAGCGAGGGCGTAGGCAAAGCCAAAGCCCGGCTGCTGGTCATAGGCGGCATACTCGATGACCCTGAGTACCTCAAAATAATAGAAAGCACCGGAGGGCTGGTAGTAACAGATGTTCTTTGCTTCGGCCTCAAGAATTTCAGGGCAAACATCGATGAGAAAATGAAAGACCCCATCGCTGCACTTGCCAAGTATTATATAGCCGATCGCCCGGCCTGCCCGCGCATGTTCGGGGACCAGGCGCGGCGCGCCCAGCTCGTCAAGGACTTAATAAAGGAGTTCAAGGTCGACGGCGTTGTAGGTGAACGACTTGTATTCTGTGACCTGTGGGCCGGCGAACTCTATATGCTGAGCGACGATTTAAAAGAAGTAAACGTCCCTCTACTGAAACTGGATAGAGAATACCTCATGGCCGGCGCCGGCCAGGTGAGGACCCGCATACAGGCGTTTATAGAAAGCATGGGGAGGTAAGACATGAGCAAGGTTGATCAGGCAAGACTGGATAAACAGCTGGAACGGTTGAGGGGTGATAAGGCCCTGCTCCAGGGCTTGGTGGATATGCTCGGAATGGATCCGTCCGAGGAAGCGGATATCAACCGCTTTGTTCTTAAGACGGTCATGGACAAATACGACGAGATTATGAACTGCGCCGAGAACGACATACCTTTCATAGCCGCCTATTTCGCCAACTGCCCCGAGATTTTCACCGCGATGGACGTGCCCTGGTGGATTTTCCTCCAGACGCCGTTCCTTGGAGTGTCGTCCCCCTTCCTGGCTTCGGATACGGACGAAACAGAGAAGATGGGCGTGCCCACCGATTTCTGCACGGTTCTGAGGCTGGCCATGTTCTACGTGGCTAAAGACCTCACCCCCAAGCCGGCCGGGCTCATCGCCCTGCTCCACCCCTGCGACGGCACGGTAGTTATCCACCAGGCAATTGCAAAGAGCAAATCATGGCATGACGTGCCGGTATTCGGCGCGGACTCGCCGTACTGGGAGGACGAACGAACCTACAAATACTACGGCGAAGAGACCAAGCGCATGGTCGACTTTGTAACTCAGTGCACAGGCAAGAAGCTGGATATAGACCGCCTGCGCGAGGTATGCAAGATATCTAACCAGACGTATGCGCTGTGGGCCGAGTACAATGAGCTGAGGAAAGCCGTGCCGTGCCCGCACGACTGGACCATCGGCCCGCCGCAATGCTTCGCGCTGGCCTGCTACTACTATCCCGGCAAGATCGAGGCCGTGGACTGGTTCAAGAAGGTTGTGGCCAACGCGGAGAAGCGCGTGAAGGCCAAGCAGGGCATGGCCGCCGGCGAGCGCATCAGGGCGCTCTGGTTCGACATCCTGCCCATACTGTGGCAGTTCGACATCAGCCCGTGGCTGGAATCGGAGTGGGGCGTAAACATCGTAATGAACATGTTCGGCTACACCCCTTACGAGCCGATAGATACCACGAACGAAACTACGATGTTCCGCGACCTGGCAAAGAGGTCCCTAACACAGGTGCCCATGATTAGGCAGGCACGCGGCGTAGCGGACAACTTCCTGGCGGACATCGAGCGCATAGTTAAAGATTACAAGATCGACTGCGTCATCTGGCCGGGCCACATGGGACACAAGGACGGAAACGCCAGCATCGGCATGATGAGAGAGAAATGCCGCGAGATAGGCGTGCCGTTCCTGTCCATCGGCCTGGACCTGTTCGACAAGAGGTACACGGCCATAGACGAGGTCAAGGATAGGATTTCCAAATTCTTCGAGGCCTCTGGACTGGGTCAGAAAAAATAGTATACACTAAAAATATACGCTGAAGATTCGTATATTTAGAAACTGAAAGGAAAACAATGATTGTTGGTGGTTGTGACATAGGCTCTACTACGGGCAAGGCTGTCATAATGAAGGACGGGCAGATCGCTGCTTACAGCATTGTCTCTTCTACAACCAAGCCCGAGGTAACGGCCAAGATGGCTATGGAAGAAGCCATGGGCAAGGTCGGCCTGAAAACAATGGATGAGATGGATTACATTGTAGGAACAGGGTACGGCCGGCTGAAAGTACCTTTCGCCAAGGAGAATATCTCGGAGATAAGCTGCCACGCCCGCGGCGCGAACTGGCTGAGCCCGTCCGTCAGGACGGTCGTTGACATCGGCGGGCAGGACTGCAAGGTGATGTCTATCGACGAGAACGGCAAAGTCCTTGAGTTCGTCATGAACGACAGGTGCGCCGCCGGCACCGGACGCTTTTTCGAGGCGATGGCGCGTGCTCTTCAAGTCGACCTTGAAGGGCTTTCAAAGCTGGCTCTGGAAGGAAAGGACCCTGCCGTCATCTCCAGCCAGTGCAGCGTGTTCGCAGAATCCGAGGTTGTAACTCTGGTCAACGAAGGGCGGGAGCTTACCGATATATCCGCAGGCATACACCATTCGGTTGCTTCGAGACTGGCCTCGATGGTCAGGAAGGTAGGCCTCGTCGAAGACGTAGCTTTAACCGGAGGCTGCGCCAAGAACGAGGGCCTAGCCAAAGCGCTTGAAGAAAAGCTGGGCGTAAAAGTAGTACATCTGCCTCATGACCCGCAGATAGCGGGGGCGCTGGGAGCGGCGGTAATCGCCGCGGAGAAGGTTCAACAGCATCAAGAGGTAGGGGGAAAAGCCTGAACCTAACGCTAAGATAATTAGTGTTTCATTCTGGTCTGCCTTCACAGAGACATGCGGGGGCAGGCCAGAATTCATCATTAGCGAGTACTGTAGGACTGGATACGATTTATGTCCCTGTTTAACCCTTATATAACGAAAGTATCCCAATACTCGGCGGAGCTAAGGCGCAAAGGCGGGAAGCTCAGGGAAATCGACTGCCCGGAATCGGTCGGCGACCTTCTCAGTGGAATGCCGGTACGCGTGGGCCCCAAGGCGGGGGCGGACCTGATCCTGCGCGGCGACACGTTCGTAGAGCTGGGCAACCCGGAGATCGGCTCCGTGTCCTTCCTCCTCTGGACTGATGATCCTTCGCTGGTGAAAAGCGGCCGGGTAACGCTGGCGGGGCCGGACATCCCCGAATCCAAAGGTGCCAGCCTGCCCTTCGGACAGGTTATAATCGTCGCAGGCAAAAAGCTCGGCGGGGACAAGCACGAGGTTCTGGAAGGCACCCAGTATGTCTCGGACCAGATAGAAGGATACATGCTGAAGAGCATGTCGCGCCACGCCTGGAGCCGGATCAGCAACGACGCCGCCGCGAAGGGTTTCTCCTTCGAGACGCTGGGCAGGGCGCTCATGGCCGTATACAAATCCTCGATTCCCGAGGTCGAGGCGATCGAGATACTTTTCGTGACATCCGGCAAAGAGGACCTGCGGCCGCTTGAGGACCTGAGCGAGCAGGTACGCGAGATATCGAAGAACGTAACCAAAGATGTCTGGAAATCGAAGGGCTACGATATAGAGTGCTTTTCGACATTTGATTGCGACGCGTGTCCGGATCGAACGGTATGCGATGATATAAAGGACATCGTCAACGTGCGCAAGGTTACAAAGAAGTCGAACGGCGGTTCCGAATCCGAAGATTGACCAATTAACCGCGGGAGCTTGATATGGCCGAGACAAACGACATGAAGAAGAGGCTGGTAGCCGTGTGCGGCAAGGGGGGGACCGGCAAGACCGCGTTCACAGCCATGGTGACCAAGGTCCTTATCGACAGCGGGCGCGCCGGCAAGCTGCTGCTGATAGACGCCGACCCGGCCATGGGGCTGCCGATCGCGCTGGGCATAGACATCAAGCGCACCATGGGGCAGATCCGCGAGCAGATAATCAAGACCGCCAGGGGCGGCAAGGATGAAGAGAAGCGGACGATCGCCAGCCAGGTAGATTACATGGCCTTTGAGGCCCTTCACGAAACCAACAACTTTGCGCTGCTGGCCATGGGGCGCACCGAGACGCTGGGCTGCTACTGCCCCGTCAACAGCATACTCAAGGACACCATAGCCACCCTCTCCAAAAGCTTCGACACGATTCTTATCGACGGTGAAGCCGGCCTGGAACAGATAAACCGCCAGGTAGTTGGGCGCGTGGATACGCTCATAATCGTGAGCGACGCCACCTCCCGCGGCCTCAAGACCGCCGCCCAGATCAAGGAGCTGGTGAGCCGCGAGCGTGTTATCAAGTGCGAGAAGCTTGGCATAGTCTTCAATCGCGTGAGCGGCAACGAGGACGTGCTGGGCAAAGCGGCGGCGGACATAGGCATCGAGGTGCTGGGCTACGTGCCGCAGGACGAAAAGGTTGCTTACCACGACCTGACCGGAAAATCACTTCTCGACTTGCCGGAAACCCCGGCGCTTGCCGCGATCCGCTCCGTGGTCAAGGAACACATCTTCAACGAGCGCTTCAGCCGGCCGTCGCGATAAAGTCCCCGGGATTCGTCCAAACCTGACAAATAATCCGACCGGACTTATTCTCATTTACGAACCATTTACCACAGGCTGTAAAAAATATAGTAGAATGATTGATTACCACCGTCGACACCAAATACACCGACCACGGAAAATGAGGAGGCACTATAATGGCTGAAATGGGACGCGCAGCGATCTACCACGGACTGGGTAAACCGTTCGAGATAAAGGAATACCCTGTGCCCGACCCCGAACCCGGCGCCATACTGCTCAAGATTACGATGGCCACGATATGCGGCTCGGACCTGCACATGTGGCGCGGCGACATCGACCTGGCCGGGCTGGGTCTGCCCATGCCCTCGATCATCGGCCACGAGATGACGGGCAAGGTGGTCAAGCTGGGAGAGGGCGTCTCCACCGACTCGGCGGGCCAGCCGCTGGCGGTGGGCGACAGGGTGGTCTACCGATACTTCAATCCGTGCGGGCGCTGCCCGGCGTGCCTCAAGGGCCAGGACGCCGCCTGTTCCATGAACCAGCTTTTTATCTTCCCCGTCGATTCCCCGCCGCACTTTACCGGCGCTTATGCGGAGTACTACTACCTCAAGCCCAATCAGACCGTGATCAAGGTGCCGGACGAACTGACCGACGAGACGGTGGCCCCGGTGAACTGCGCCCTGTCCGAGGTCATCTACGGACTCGAAAAAGTAAGGTTCGGCTTAGGCGAGACTATAGTCATACAGGGCGCCGGCGGTCTGGGACTCTACACGACTGCTGTAGCCAAAGACATGGGTGCGCACAAAGTAATAGTCGTCGACGGCATTCCCGACCGTATTGAGCTGGCCAAGGCCTTCGGCGCCGATGATATCGTGGATATGCGAGAACACAAGACGCCGGAAGCCCGTGTGCAGCGGGTGCTTGAGCTGACCGGCTATCGCGGGGCGGACGTGGTTGCGGAACTCGTAGGCTTTCCTTCCGCGGTGCCGGAGGGGCTGAGCATGCTGAGCAATACGGGGCGCTTCCTGGAAGTCGGAAACATAAGCCCGGGCAAGATGGCCACCATCGACCCGTCGTCGCTGGTGATGGGCTCCAAGACGATCTACGGCGTGGTGTTCTACGGACGCGATACGCTGAAGAAGGCCATCGATTTCCTGAGCCGCACCAGGAACAAACACCCGTTCGACAAGCTGCTGGGTAAGACGTACAAACTCGACGACATCAACAAGGCATTCGAGGAGCAGGACAAGGGCCTGGTTACCCGCTCCGCCATCGTACCGTAGCGGCAAGAAAAGGTAATCACCCTCACCTAGCCTCTCCCCTCAAGAAAGAGGCGCCCCGATATATCGGGGCCGGGGTTTTAGGGGTGTCCCCTAAATTAATATACATGTCCCTCAACGTATGGGGGACTAACAGGGGGTTCGGATGCTGTTTCCCCCTTTCAAGGGTATCAGAAGGGGGTTGATTCAAATCGATTGTCTGCCCCCTTGTCGAATGTGGTACAATCTTACAAACTTTATAGGAGCTGCTGTATGCCGAACGGATATGAAATCAACGAGATGGCCAAAGAAGAATCCTGGCGCATGTTCCGCATCATGGGCGAGATGGTCGAGGGATTCGACAGGCTTTCCGGCGTGGAACCGGCCGTGAGCGTCTACGGCTCGGCACGGGTGAAACCGGACGACGACGTATACAGGGATACCGAAGATATAGCTTTCAGGCTGGGGAATATGGGGTTTTCTATCATCACCGGCGGCGGTCCCGGCGTGATGGAGGCGGCCAACAAAGGGGCGGCCAGGGCCGGGGTAACGTCGGTGGGACTCAACATCGAACTGCCCGAGGAACAGTCGGCCAACAAATACGCTACAAAGACGCTGACCTTCCATCACTTCTTCGTGCGCAAGGTCATGCTGGTGAAATACGCCACCGCCTTCGTGATAATGCCGGGCGGTCTGGGAACGATGGACGAGCTGACAGAGGTGCTGACCCTGATGCAGACCCACAAGATAAAGCCATTCCCGGTGATTCTGTTCAATTCGACGTACTGGGAAGGATTGTTAACCTGGTTTAAAAATATCGTCCTGCCGAAAGGGATGATCTACGAGAAGGACTTCAACCTGCTGCGCGTGAGCGATAATCCGGAAGAGGTTGCGCAGACGGTTCAGAACTGGTACCTCAAACAGGAGATCATGGGTAAAAAGGCCCTGGCGCGGATATCGTAGCGGCATCGCGCCCGAAACGCGAGCGATTAATCGAGAACAACCTCATCCTGATACTGCGGCACCGAGACGTTCCACCCCATCTTGTCCTTAATCGACCCGGCAAAACTCATGGCAGCCTCCTCCTCCCCATGCGTTACAAATACCCCCCTGGGCCTGTTCTTCACAGCCGACAGCCAGCGCAGTAGCTCGTCCCTGTCTGCATGCGCCGAGAAGCCGTTCACCTGAACGATCCTGGCCTTGACCTTGTACTTCTGACCCAGGATTCGAACCACCTTTGAGCCGTCGACGATCTGCCGTCCCAGCGTGCCCACCGCCTGGTAGCCGACGAACAGTATCGTGCTCTCACGCCGCGATATGTTGCTCACCAGGTGGTGCTTGACCCTGCCGCCGTTACACATGCCGGAGCCGGCTATTATCATGATGCTGCCGGATATCCGGTTTATCGCCTTCGACTCGTCCGTTGTCCTGACCCTGTTAAGCCCCGGAAAATCGAATGGGGATTTGCCGCTCTTGATCAGCGCCTTAGCCTCTTTGTCGAAAAGATGCAGGTGGTCCTCAAAAATACCCGTGATGCTCACAGCCATCGGGCTGTCAAAGAACACCATGATATGCGGTATGCGGTCGGCCGCCAAAAGCTCGTTCATGTAGTAGAGTATCTCCTGCGACCGCTCCAGGGCGAAGCTCGGCACAATGATGTTGCCGCCGGCCTCGACCGTGGAGTTGATTATATCCGCAAGCTCTTCGGCGATCTTGTCCCCGTCCTCGTGCAGCCTGTTGCCGTACGTCGATTCGACGATTATGTAATCCGCTTCGTCGAAATATGTGGGGTCTTTTAGTATCGGTTTATCGTGGCGGCCCACATCGCCCGAGAACAGTATCTTCCTGCTCTCTCCGTTACGGCTTATATCGAACATGATCATCGCCGAGCCGAGAACGTGCCCCGCGTCGTGAAAGGCAGCCTCCACGCCGTCGGCCAGACGCAGCGTTTTACCGTACGGAACAGGATAGAACATTGGATAGCAGGCCTCAGCATCATGCAACGTGTAGAGCGGCACCTCCGGATGCGGTCCCTTGCGGCCCTCCCGTTCATGCCTTCTCTGCTTGCTCAGCGCATCCTCTTCCTGCAATCGCGCGGAGTCGGCGAGCATTATCTTGGCGATCTCCGCGGTGGCGTCGGTGCAGTATATGCGGCCTTTAAAGCCGTCACGCACCAGCCTGGGCAGAATGCCGCAGTGATCGATATGGGCGTGGGTAAGCAAAACCGCGTCGATGCCGTCGGGCGAAAAAGGGAACGGCTCCCAGTTCCTGTCCTTGAGGAAACGCTCCTGATACATGCCGCAGTCGACGAGAAATTTATTGCCGTTGGCTTCTAAGTAATATTTCGAGCCGGTGACGTTGCGCGCCGCTCCGTAGAATCCCAGTTTTATCTGCACTATCAGTTACTCCAGTCCGTTTAGTATCGAGAGTTAAAAACCCCTTCTGGATTTTAGTTTAAATACGATTCGATGGCAAGTTAAGGAGTTGTGCTTTTACCAAACCCCCTGTAGTCCCCCATACTTTGGGGGACATTTGTTAGATTAGGGGACACCCCTAATACCCCGGCAGAGGGAAAACCCTCTGCACACCCTGGTCGAAGTCGCTCCACAGCTATCCAATCTTCAATAAAGAGGGGGGAACTGACATTTTCACGGAGCATCTGAATCCTGTATAGCTCTCTCAAAGAAAGGTTAGCTGCTCACAGAGGTACAGGAGACAGGGTCTCCTGACGGGGGACTTGGGGGTGTCCCCCGAATCCACACTTCCCCCGAGACCGGGGGATACAGGGGGTTCAGCCTCGAGACGCTTCGCAATAATTTGACAAATAATCATTAACCAGCTATCATCGACATTCCGAAACTGTTAACTTCGAGGTGGTCAAATGAGCACGAATCCCGAGTCGGCACAAATCAGCGAAAAGAAACTATCATGCGCCGGTTTCACGAAGCGCTTGCTGGCTTTCTTTATTGACACCATCCTTCTATCCTTCATCAGCTGGGGCGGGGCCAACGTCCTCTATTTTATCGGGATGTGGGCATGGAGGGGACAGACGCTGGGGCGGATGGTCTTCAACGTAAAGATCATAAAGACGAACGGGGAACCGATCGACTTGCGAGCGGTCATTATCCGCTATCTGGGATACATACTCTGTGGGCTGACTTTGGGCCTCGGCTTCCTGCTGATTATTTTTGACAAACGCAAGCAGGGCCTGCACGACAAGCTCGCTGAGACCTACGTTATTAACGTATAGGCGAAGGAGATCGAGAAGGAAGAAGCAGAATCGACGCCGGCGGCTTCATATGCTCCATCTCTGCTCAGCAAGACCTTTCCCCGATCTAAAATCATAGCTCTTTCCGCCTGCTTCAAGCGTAACCTTTTCCCCGATGACTTGAATCGTGATGCCGTCCCCCGGCCTGCGATTGTGAATTATATTAGCCAGAAGTATAGCCTTTTCCACCCCGTCACCGCGCCGGTAGTTCCACGCCTCGTCCGGCTGCGCTAGCCGACCCGGCTCTCCATATATGGATTCAGCCGGCATTTCGTTTATCCTGCGGATTACCGCATCTGTGTCCAATTCTTTCATGCCTTCAATGGAAACGGGATTACGCTGAGTAGCGGCAAGTATGAAAGGCTCAGCATCCGTGCGGTTGAGATCGCGGTAGGCATAAAAGGCCAGATCAGCCGTATCATTCTTCGCCCGGATGTCCTCCAGCCTGTCGATTATTTCCCCGCGACTCATATTAGAATCAATGCCCAGCGGTTCCTGGCTGAGAATGAACTCCTTGGCCTTTGCATCCGGCAGCCTGGGCACGACGGTGCAGAATCGGGCCAACTTTTCAATTGCGACCTGCGATTCAAAGCATTCCGAGGCGAACTGCTTCTTCAGCCGTTCCAGGTCATCGGGGTTCTTACACTCGACATCGTTTTTCCGCACCCAGTCCTCAAGATCGTTCATAATGATACGGCGCGGCAACGGAGTCTTCTGAAACTCCTCGCTGTCGATTTGTGACAGCAGTTTGCCGCGCGTTTTGTTGCTCAGCATGTACGGGCTGTCATATTCGTAAGCAAAAGCCTTCTCCGCCCCTATATAGTGATCGATCCCGCGAACAGGCCATCTGACCTGAAAGCACTTCTGCATATCGCTCGTGTGTCTCAAGAAATTGTCGATAATTTCGTCTGAAAGCCTTGTCTTTAGAAAACCCTCAAGCCGCTCTGTAAAATGATCGTAGGCTTTCTCATCGATTGTCGCACCTTCGTATATTGTATGTATGAATCCGGTCAGGTGGCTGACAACCGTGATTCTCTCATTCTCCAGCGCCCTTCTTGCCTGTGCCGATATCGCCGTCCCGTTATACCACATAGCCCTGGTAACAAGCCTGCGGTTGTTGGTGAGAATTCCATCGTCCACATCTATGAAATTCTGCGAGTGCAGGGGCGTGGCCATTAGATAGATATCCTGCAAAGGGATCCGTGCTACTATGAACAGCGCCGCGGCATAAAGAGTCGCCAGCGAGACGCATTCACCCGCACCCGTTCTATACCCCGGCTTATACCGGAAAGCATCCATCGCTTCCACTGTCTCCGTCTTCCAGTAGGGGATCACGTTGCCCTTGTATTTATCGAGGCCGAAATGCGTGCGGATGTCGATATCGAAATAATATTTATCGCCCTCGTAGCCGAACAGGGCGTTGGACTGGCTGAGCGTCTCCTCGCTGATAAAGTCGCTGAACCTGGCCAGCTCCCGTTCCTTGGTGGTCAGCCCCCATGTATCGAGATCCAGATTGAAGACGTAATTGTTCATTATGTACTGCTTCAACCGCGAGATGCGCTGATACGGGCTCATCCGTTCGATGTTTGCAAACCACGGATCGTCGCGCCAGGCCCATATTCGGGGAGACATTATGTTGGCCAGCACCAGGCTGTAAATGATCTCCGGAAATATGAATATCTCCATATCGGAAAGCGTGATCGCCGATGATTTCCGTTCCACATCTCTTGAATTGCGAATCATACCAACAACCTCGACACGGTGTTCTATCCGCAACCGCCGGAGTGATGGCTATAGAACTTACCGCCATCCCTTCGGAAGCCGAGAGCCAATTATAACACGGCGTCAGTCCGCCTGAAACCTCATCGCAGAGCTATATACAAAGGTTGACAAACCCGACCTGTCCCAATAAGATTCATAAAGCTGTCACTGCAAGAGAAGCCATGAAGAACATATCTATAGAAATAGCGCCGCGCACATGGACACGACTACGATAAATTTATATCATTCTTATGATTATAAATACGTATAGAAAAGGATAATTGCGATGAACAAAACGCAGCGGCTAGGGTTTATACTGGCGGGCAGTGTTAATTTAGTCTGCGGCGTAGTTATGACTGTGCTCGGCTTCGTGTACTCCGTGGTCTCATTGTGGGCGGTCGGAATCGGCCTCATGGTATCGGGCATGTTCTGGATTGGCTGGGCAACGATAGAAGCAAGAAAGAAACACGGTTCGCAATGAAAAACATATCTATAGAAATAGCGCCGCGCACATTCGAGCAGTTCGAGAGGGACATCGCGGCCATAAGAAAAGATTTCCCCGATATCGACGTTCTCAACATACCGGACCTGCTGGATTTTGAGATACGCAGCTGGGATGCGGCCAGGATCGGCGTTAAATATTTCGAGAACGTGGTGCCGCACATCCGCGCCATCGACTTCAACCTGCGCGAGCCGTTCAAGCTCATCCCCTATTTCAAAAAGCATAAAATCAACTCCGTGCTTATCGTCACCGGCGACAAGCCGCAGGGCATGACGCGAATGGTCTACCGCAACTCGTGCCTTGAGCTCATCCGCATCTTCAAGAAAGAGGCGCCGGAGATAAAGATATACGCCGCGCTGGACCAGTACCGCAGCAGCTTCCGCCAGGAGCTTGACTACATCGAGGACAAGCGGGTCGCCGGCGCCGACGGCTTCTTCACCCAGCCCTTCTTCGACGTGAGGCTGCTTGAGATATATCTCGACCTGCTCAAGGACTACACCGTATTCTGGGGCATCAGCCCGGTGCTCAAAGAGACGATGAAAAACTACTGGGAGAGCAAGAATAACGCCTTCTTCCCGCCCGATTTCCAGCCGACCATGGAGTGGAACGCAAATTTTGCCAGGCGGGCTATAAAGTCGATTAGTGCCTATAACTCGAGCGTGTACCTCATGCCGATAAACATCAACACGATGAACTACCTAGGCCAGGTATTCAAGGAGCGATAATTGTAGGGGCGAGGTCGTCTCGCCCTCCCTGTATCGCCCGACCAAAATGTAGGGGCAACCCCCTGTGGTTGCCCGAATCCGGTTGATACCCGTAGGGGCGAAAAATTTTTCGCCCCTACACGATGACCGAAGCATCGGGGATTCATGGGGTTGAACGTCGACGAGATTGCCACGTCGTCCTTCTATATACCGTGATATCATGGAAGGACTCCTCGCAATGACAGTCTATAATAAAGAGGTGTCCCGATAAATCGGGACCGGGGGAATTCGGGGGTGTCCCCCGAACCTCCCTTCCCCCAAGAGTGGGGGATAAAGGGGGTTGACCAGCTTTAAGCTGAACTACCATGACAACATTCACCATCGTCAAAACCAAAAAAGACATCGCCGAGACCGCGCGCCTGGCGCATGAGATCTGGAACGAGCACTATACCAAAATAATCGGGCAGGCGCAGGTGGACTATATGATGGAAAATTTCCAGAGCGAGAGCGCCATCGCCGCGCAGATCGCCGGCGGCTATGAATACTACCTGATAATACGTGACGGCGAGCCCGTGGGCTACCTGGCCGTAGTGCCCGACCACGCGAAATCCAGCTCCCAGTTCAGCAAGCTATACGTACTCAAGGACAGGCGCGGCGGCGGCATCGGCAAAGAGTCGATGGACTTTGTTGAGGAGCTCTGCCGTAAGTCCGACATCAAGACGCTGTGGCTAACGGTGAACAAGTACAACTCGGAGGCGATTGCGTGGTACGGGCGGCTGGGGTTTGCAAAGGCCGGGGAGATTGTGATGGACATAGGCGGGGGGTACATCATGGATGACTTCAGGTTTGAGAAGATAGTGCGATGAAGGTTGAAAAAGAGGAAAGCAATTCTATTTATTAAAGGATATAAACTATGAATCGAAGTGTTGCCTTTCTGGACGTTTTAGGTTTTAAACAGCTAGTCAATTCGACCTCAGCTGAGGAACTTGGACTGGCATATACCGCCGCATCAAATAACTTAGGCCGTCTCATTCGTCCTTTAATGGAACCAGGAAAAGAGCCAACATTCTTTCCCTCAAGAGACCTCGAAAAGCCTTACTGCATTAAGCACACTTTTTCGGATTCAATTATTCTGGTTTCACATGACGATACGGAGCAAAGTGCTCTTGAACTCTTGATATACACTCTTCGCGTTGTCCAGACACTTATGGTTCAAAAATTCCTTGTTCGAGGTGGGGTATCATTCGGTGATATGTACATAAATATAAAAGATGCTATTTTCGTAGGTAAAGCACTCACAGAAGCTTGGGAACTGGAAGAGAAACAAGAATGGGCAGGCGTAACTATAAACAATAACCTCGAGAGCAAGTTCCCCAGTATCTTCAACGGAACACGCAACTTTGGAGATATTCTTAATTGTTTATTCCCAAAATACTCTGTACCAATGAAATCTGGAGCAATCGAAGAACTCTACACCATAAATTGGCGCTGGAATCTGTTTGTTAAAAATGGGACGAAAGTACTCTTTCCAAATGCGTCTGACTGGGCAACAAAAAGGAAAGTTGACAATTCCTTAACATATGCCAAAAAGATGAGGGATTCCGGGCTAGCTTATCCTAAGAATGCCAACGATGCCCCCATAGAAGTGAGAGCATATTATATCTCTGATGGACCACCACCATGGACATCTAGCCACGGTGATGAGTATTAATGACTAATAGTCTCCCTCCATTAGCCAGTGATAAAGCCCTCTAGTTAGATTATAAAACCCACCAACCCCTCCAAAATAACCACCGCCGCCTTCTTATCCAGCGGCTCGTTGTAGTTGCCGCACTTGTCATCATGATACTAAAGTAGTACTATACTACTATTCACAGAAAATCGGAGCCACATACTTGAAACCGAGTGATAAATATTTAAAGATCGTCGAGTGGTCGGAGGAAGACAAGTGCTATGTCGGCACCTGCCCCGGTCTCATGCTGGGCGGCGTGCACGGCGACGACGAGGGCGAGGTCTATAAGGAATTATGCCAGGCGGTGGATGAGTGGATCAAGGTTTACCAGGAGGACGGCGAGCCGCTGCCTGCACCGACGGCGGGGAAGAAGTACTCCGGCAAATTCGTGCTTCGTGTCGGTGAGGACCTGCATAAGACGCTGACGATAGAAGCCTTGCGTGAAGGCGAGAGCCTGAACGCTCATTGCCTGCATCTGCTGCGCGAGCGCCGCGCACCGTACGGCGAGGATAATCGTTAATCATCGTGTAGGGGCGAATAATTATTCGCCCTTGGGTGCCGCCCCACCCACCAACCCCTCCAGTATCACCACTGCCGCCTTCTTATCCAGCGGCTCGTTGTAGTTGCCGCACTTGGGCGACTGCACGCACGCCGGGCAGCCGGACTCGCAGGGGTACGAAAATTCAATTCGTTGCACAGTTAATCTCAAATTTATTGCCGTTCCAACGTATTAATGATATTATGTCTTTAGATTCAAGGGGCACTTCCAAAGCACAATTGTAAATCAATTATGCCCAAACCGGATAAAAAGAAACCTTCATACTATCGCAGTTATATTAAGGTATTCATAAACGGAGTTATCACTTGCCCGGTCTGATTCTTATCATATTAGCTATTGTTATATTAGTTTGTATCCCGTCATCATTTACGCTCACGTCGCGTAAATCCAAACATGTCAAATTAGCCATCACCCCCGCAGAAATCGCCGAAGGCGGTAGTAAAAAAGTGGTGATTAAGCATTGGGGCATACCGCAAAAGAAGTATTTACCAATACCTGAAGAGATTTCTGAATTAGAAGATATGCTTTATCAAAAAAGGGGATTTAAATCAGGCCTGATATGCGGAGATTTATTAGTTAGATGGAAAGTCCAAGATGGTACAAGTCGATATAGACGCGTTATTATTGACAAGGCCCTTGTTGAAAAACAATATATCTTGAAAATCGCTGTTGCTGATAAAGAAAATGAAGTAATTATCCCACGAGGCAGTAAAAGTGGTGATATTTTCCCGATTGAAAAGCTTACCAAATTAATTACAAATAAAAAAGGGGTCACTGCTGCATCAAAAACCTATATTGTTATCGAAGTTGACACCGGTATCGATCAATTTAAGGAACAATTGATTACAAAAAACGACCTCGGCAAGGAAGTATACCTAGCTTGGAATAATAAGAATTATGCAGTTAGAATCCCTAATTTCAGAAAACGCGAGTTTACTATGCGTCTGGCTGGATTAGGCACTGTTAAATACAAGAGAAGAGGTGATTTACTAGTAAAATTTGAAGTTGACTATGGGAAAGATCTACATAAAGAAATATGGATATCGGAACGCGAAGCAATCTTTGGAATAGAAAAGAAGATTACCATCGAGAACACAACCCATAATTTCATTGTTCCAGCTAGGACACGACATAGAGACATTATAAGAATTCCAGATGCTGGGACAAAGGTAAGATCAGTACGGGGGGATTTAGTTATCACTATAAACGTCTATCCAGACGATATAGTGCCACCTACAATACATAGAGATATTAATGTGGATCATTTCGTCAGGGAGCAGATAGCATTTCTCCAGACTATTTTTGATTTTGAGCTCCCACCTCCACCTTTAGCACAGGTAATTGAAAATTTTGAGAGACGCGGAGTCGAAGGAGTGTCCCAGCTCTTTATAAAATATCTGAATCTCAACAGTAAAAATATACAAATAGTGACAAAGGATAACCTAGGGGCTCCTGGAAATTGCAGGTCTACATGTTACTATAAAAAAGATTCTTTTGGAAATACGTCAGAGATTCATTATCAACACGTTATCACTATAGACAGAAAATTTGTATCGAAGCCGTTTCCATTAGCTTATATCATAGGTCACGAACTATCTCATGTATACTTAGGTGAGAAATTAGAATACCTTAGCCCGCTAGGCTCAAATTGGTCTACCAGAAAATTCCTTCCAGATAAAGACAAGGAGAAACAAGCCGACATATTTACAATAATGATGGGCATAGGTCTTTATTGGGAACTCGCTAGGAGGGAAGGAATATTGCTAGGGTATTTTAGTAGCTTTGCTTTTGAAAATATATGGGCAATGATTTGCCTTGTTTTTGGTACTTGGAAATCAACGAGGTCTGGCATGGTATTCTGGCGGTCACCGTATACTCAATAATCTTGAACACTAATTTACCCTTACTACCCACTACCCGCTACTCGCTTTGTTAACCAACCCCTCCAAAATAACCACCGCCGCCCTCTTATCCAGCGGCTCGTTGTAGTTGCCGCACTTGGGCGACTGCACGCACGCCGGGCAGCCGGACTCGCAGGGACAGTCTTTCAATAACGTAAGCGTTGCCTTCCATAGCTCCTCGATAAACTCATAGCCGCGCTCGGCTATGCCCACGCCGCCGGGATAGGCATCATAGATGAATATCTGCGGCTTGCCCGTATCGGCATGGAGCGGAGTGGAGACGCCGCCGATATCGTTGCGGTCGCACAGGGCGAAGAGGGGCAGTAAAGCAATCGCCGCGTGCTCGGTGGCGTGGATGCCGCCGGCGAAATCGAGGCCCAGCTCGGCAAGCTGGTGGACGATCTTGCGCGGGATATCGAACCAGAAGGCCACAGAGGAGAAGACCGTCGGCGGCAGATCGAGGGGCTCCTCGCCAATGACCTCATCGCTGAACTGGCGCTTCTTGCGATAGGAGATGACCTGGTTGGTCACGGTGACGCCGCCCAGGCAAACCTTGACCTCGCCGACGTCCTTATTCTTGACGACGCTCTTGACCGACAGGTCCTCGACCTCGCGCACCTGTGTGTAGTATTCGATATCTACAGGCTTTACATAAGCAGTGCGCGACGGTATGTCCAGCTCGGTGACATGATAGGTCTCGCCCTGGTGCAGGTAAATCGCGCCGGGGTGCAGCTGCCAGAAGGCCACCGACGCGTCCACGGTCTCGATCTCGCGGTTGCCGTCCGCGACATCGATAACACTATAGCGGTCGGATGAGGCCGAGCGGATGTTGACCCCCTCCGCCGGATACGATATCTGCGGCGAGAGGAACCACTTGCCGCCGCGCTGGCGCAGCAATCCTTCAGCCTCAAGCTCGTTGCGGGCGTCGACATACTTCGTGCCGAAGATATCGGCGTCGAGGTTATCCAGCGGGCGCTCCCATGCCGCGCACAGCAGGTGCTGCCTGAAGATATAAGGATTCGACTGGTTGATGATAGCGCTCTCATATATTCTACCGAAGAAGGCCTCCGGGTGGCGCATGAAATACTGGTCCAGCGGGTCGTCCATGGCGATGAGGAAGCTCAGCGAGCGCTCCCCCCGTCGGCCGCTGCGCCCCGCCTGCTGCCAGGTGCTGGACACGCTGCCGGGATAGCCGGTGAGCACGGTGGCATCTAAATCACCAATATCGACTCCGAGCTCCATCGCATTCGTCGACACGATGCCCGTGATGCCGCCGTCGAAGAGCCGGCGCTCGATGAAGCGGCGCTCCTCCGCGATGTAGCCGGCGCGGTAGGGCATTATCTTCTCCGCCAGCCGCGGCGCCTCCTTGCGCAAGCGGTCGCGCGTGTACATGTAGATGAGCTCGGTCAGCTTGCGCGATTTGGCGAAATCGATGGTGCGCATGTCGGACTTGACCAGCTCGGTGAAGAGCAGGCTGGACTCCGAGTTGGCGCTGCGCCGCGCCTCGCCGCCCTTCTTATCTGCGATGAGCGGAGGGTTCCAGAAGACGAAATCCTTGCCGCCGTAGGGGGAGCCGTCAACGTCGATGACATCGAACGGCAGGCCGACGAGATTTTCGATATGCTCTTTGGGGTTGGCGATGGTAGCCGAGCAGCAGATAAATTGCGGCGATGAGCCGTACTGCTGGCATAAGCGACGTAAGCGACGGAGGACGTTGGCGACGTTGGAACCGAAGACGCCGCGGTACACGTGCGCTTCGTCGACGACAACATAGGAAAGATTGCGCAGGAAAGACGACCACGACTCGTGGTTGGGCAGTATGCCGACGTGCAGCATATCCGGGTTGCTGAGCACGATGCGCGCCGATTTTTTTACTTCACGCCGATCCTCTCTGGCTGTGTCGCCATCGAACGTGGTGCAGTCCGCGTCTTTGACCGCCGACGGCTGAAGCGCATCGATCAGCTCCTTCAGGCCGCGCAGCTGGTCCTGCGCCAGCGCCTTGGTCGGGAAAAGGTACAGCGCGCGGCTGCGGCTGTGCGACAGCAATCGATCGAGGACGGGCACGTTATAGCCCAGCGTCTTGCCGCTGGCGGAGGGCGTCACAAGAAACACATTGGAGCCGGAGCGGGCGGCGTTAACCGCCTGCGCCTGGTGACTGTAGAAGGGGAACAGCCCGGCGTTCTCCAGCGCCTGCTGCAGTTCCGCGTTCAGGGGGCGGGACAGCTCGCCGCGGCGGGCGGCGCGGGGGTGGATGCGCTCGATATGTGCGATACGGGCGGCATATTCGGATGATTCCTTGAGACGCGACAGAAATGCAGAGGATTCGATTTCAGAGGGCATTGATGATCTCTATCTCGTAGTCGACCAGTTCCGCATCGAACCTGTTGTTCTCGATGAAATTGACCACTTTTGAGAGGATTTCGTTGGCGTGCGGGCCGCTGTTGGAGACGCAGGACACCCCCAGCGTTAATGTCTGCCAGCGGTCCTGGTCCTCGACCTCGGCTATGGCGACATTGAACCTGTGCTTCGTTCTCTCGATTATCGACTTTGAGACCTGCCTCTTGCCCTTAAGAGAGCCGTTCTCAGGCAGGCGCAGCTTCACTATGCAGGTACCGACATGCACAGGTCCCTCCAAAAACAAAACCGAGAACGGCGCTTTTGTATCTCGGCTTATCGATTAGTATTATTTTCTGTTACCGCGTGCTTCTGACTTTCTGGAAGCAGTCGTTGCAGTAAACCGGGCGGTCTCCCTTGGGCTCAAAGGGAACCTCTGTCTCCTTGCCGCACGACGCGCAGATCACCGTGAACATCTGACGGGTCTCGCCGGTGCGGTTGCGCCTCCTCACGGTACGGCATTCCTTGCAGCGCGCAGGCTCCCGCTCCAGGCCCCGCGACTGATAGAACTCCTGCTCGCCCGCGCTGAACACAAATTCCTTCCCGCAATCCCGACACGTCAGTGTCTTGTCTTGAAATGACATACGTGACCTCCTTTGATCCTCTGAGTGGTTCCCTTTAAGATGCAGCTTCGAGCCCACGTATGCCGGACTTCCATGACTGGACCACTGGTAGAACAGGTGCCGCGCCTCCATGGGTTTGTAATACCGAAACCTTTATCCAGGCCCACCGTGTATCACAGTATACACAAACGCAAAAACCTGTCAACTGGGTAGCGCCCTAATCTACAGAACTGTATGCCCCTATTCGAATCATTCCCCTCGTGCTACAATTAAAGGTTGCAAATCAAATCGTCATTGTAGGGGCGAGGTCGTCTCGCCCTCTATGGATTCCGGCCTCCGCCGGAATGACGGATAAAGAGGTACAGGAGACAGGGTCTCCTGACGGGGTCTTAGGGGTGTCCCCTATCCTTTTTAAGAATCCCCCAAGACTGGGGGATAGCAGGGGGTTGATTAACCAAATATGCCGCTGGACGCAATAGTAGTAAAAGGTGCCCGAGAGCACAACCTGAAAAATATCGACGTCACCATCCCCAGGGACAAGCTGGTGGTGATTACCGGCGTCTCCGGCTCGGGTAAAAGCTCGCTGGCCTTCGACACGATATATGCCGAGGGCCAGCGCCGCTACGTGGAATCGCTCTCGGCCTACGCGCGCCAGTTCCTCGGCCGCATGGAAAAGCCCGACGTCGATTATATCGAGGGGCTGAGCCCGGCCATCTCCATCGACCAGAAGGGCCCGGCAAGGAATCCGCGCTCCACCGTGGGCACCGTCACCGAGGTCTACGATTATCTGCGACTTCTCTTTGCGCGCATCGGACACCCCCACTGCCCCAACTGCGGGCAGGAGATTGCGCAGCAGACCGTGCAACAGATCGTCGACTCGCTCGCGGCCCTGCCACAGGGCACAAAGGTCATTATCATGTCGCCCATCATCAAGGATAGAAAGGGCGAGCACCTCAACGTATTCGACGACCTGCGGAAGGCAGGCTACGTGCGCGTCCGGGTCGACGGCAAGACACGCGACCTCTCCGAGGACTTCGCCCTCGACAGATACAAGAACCACACAATAGAAGCAGTGATCGACCGCCTCGTCATAGAAGGCGAAGAGCAGAAGGGGCGGCTGTCCGGATCCGTGGAGACCGCGCTCAAGCTGGGGAAGGGCGTAGTGCTGGTTCAGGTCGTCGACGGCGAGGAGATTTTATTCTCGGAGCACTTCGCCTGCGCGCGCTGCGGCATCAGCATCGGCGAGATAGAGCCGCGCAGTTTCAGCTTCAACAGCCCGCACGGCGCCTGCCCGGATTGCACCGGCCTCGGCATCAAGCTGGAGATAGACCCTGAGCTGGTCGTGCCGAACAAGAACCTGTCCATCGCCGAGGGCGGCGTAATGCCCTGGACCAGGTCCGGCTCGCTGAGCCCGTGGTACATGAGTATGCTGGAATCGGTGGCACGTAAGTTCGGGTTCTCGACTAATACGCCGCTAAAGGACCTGAGCCCTGAGCAGTTCGATATTGTGCTATACGGCAGCGGCGGGCAGCAACTCACTATGAAACACGAGACCCAGCTCGGTAAAACGTACGAGTACGAGACGCAGTTCGAGGGCGTCATACGCAACCTGGAGCGGCGCTTCAAGGACACCGAGTCCGACTATGTGCGCTCCGAGATAGAGCGCTACATGATGAGCCGCCCCTGCCCGGCATGCAGCGGCCTGCGGCTCAAGCCCGAGGCGCTGGCCGTGACAATCGTCGGAAAGAACATCGCCGAGGTCAGCGCCATGTCCGTGGACCAGGCCATAGCATGGGTCGACTCACTGACTGGCGGCAACAATTCGAAACCGATCGTCAGCGAGCGCGAGATGCACATCGGCCGCCAGATATTCAAGGAGATAAGCGGACGCCTCGGTTTCCTGCGCGACGTAGGCCTCGATTATCTAAGTGTCAATCGAGCTTCGAGCACGCTGTCCGGCGGGGAGGCGCAGCGCATCAGGCTAGCCACCCAGATAGGCAGCGGCCTCATGGGCGTGCTCTACATCTGCGACGAGCCCACAGTCGGCCTGCACCCCGCCGACGACTACCGCCTCATCGAGACGCTGAAGAAACTGCGCGACCTGGGCAACACTATTATCGTAGTAGAGCATGACGAGGCTATGATGCGCGCCGCGGACCACATCATAGACATGGGGCCCGGCGCGGGAGAGCACGGAGGGGAGATCGTGGTTGCGGGGACGCTCGACGATATCTTGAAGTGCAAAGCGTCAAGCACGGGCAACTACCTCAGCGGGCGCAGGACGATTCCACTGGATAAAGAACACCGGACGGGGTCGGGCAAAGAGATAGTAATTCGCGGGGCGCGCCAGAACAACCTCAAGAATATAGACGTGCGCATACCGCTGGGGAAGCTGGTCTGCATCACCGGCGTATCGGGCTCGGGCAAGAGCACGCTCATCGGCGACATATTGCACAAGAAGATCGCGCAGGTATTCTACCGCGCCAAGGACCGGCCGGGGGATTGCGACGGCATCGACGGTCTGGAACATATCGACAAGGTGGTGAGCATAGACCAGTCGCCCATCGGGCGCACGCCGCGCTCCAATCCGGCCACCTACACCGGGGTTTTCACCCCCATCCGCGAGCTCTTCGCCACCGTCCCCGAGGCGCGGGCGCGCGGCTACAGGGCCGGCCGCTTCTCGTTCAACGTCAAGGGCGGGCGCTGCGAGGCCTGCCAGGGCGACGGCTACATCCACATCGAGATGCAGTTTCTGCCCGACGTCACCGTGCCCTGCGAGGTCTGCCGCGGCAAGCGCTACAACCGCGAGGCGCTGGAGATATATTTCAAGGGAAAGAACATCGCCGAGGTGCTGAACATGACCGTGGCCGAGGCGCTGCCGCTGTTCGAGAACATCCCCAGGCTGAAGAACAAGCTGGAGACGCTCAGCGACGTGGGGCTGGGCTACATCAGGCTGGGCCAGCCGGCTACGACGTTATCGGGCGGGGAGGCGCAGCGCGTGAAGCTGGCCGCCGAACTGTCGAAACGTTCAACGGGGCGGACGCTCTATATCCTCGACGAGCCGACCACGGGCCTTTCCTTCGAGGACGCGGCGGCGTTGCTACAGGTGCTCCAGCGCCTTGCCGATTCAGGCAATACGGTAGTGCTTATCGAGCATCATCTTGATATGATAAAGAATGCGGACCATATCATCGACCTGGGGCCCGGCGCCGGAGACAAGGGCGGCTACGTCATCGCCGTCGGCACGCCGGAGGAGATAGTTAAAGTAAAAAAATCTTTTACGGGGCAATATCTGAAGAAGCTGCTCGAAACACAGCCGGCAGACGCAAGGCAGAATCCGGTTAGAAAGCGATAAGATGTCGAAAACGCCGAGACAATCAGGGGGCGACCCTCCGGCAGCGGTATCGCGAGAGTACAAACCGCTCAAGTTCACCGGCTTCCTCTCCGACATGTGGTTTATAACCAGACGCCCCTGCTCCATGATAAGGATGGCCAGAGGCGCGCCGGTAGCGCCCGCCTTCCGCGAGCGGCTGATGCTGGCAGTTACGGCAGTCACCGGCTGCCGCTACTGCTCGTGGGCTCACACGGGGGCGGCGCTGCGAAGCGGAATATCCAAGGACGAGGTCGCCGGCCTGCTCATCGGCAGCGTGGACGATTGTCCGCCTGACGAGGCGATAGCGGTGCTCTACGCCCAGCACTGGGCCGATTCCGACGGCAGTCCCGATCCCGAGGCGAGAGAACGGCTGATACAGAGCTACGACGCGGATACAGTTAATACGATCGATGTTATACTGCACTCAATACGCATCGGGAACTATATCGGAATATTTCACGAGCGATTATTGAAACGCATCTCTTTTTCCGGGCGCGGCGGGCGCGGGGGTTCCACCAACGACCCAGATTGACGCATAATAAAGGGACTACACAGAGAAAACGAGGTATACATTGAGCAAGGAAGAACTACAGATATACATCAGGCAACTGGATCACCAGAATCCCGAGGCGCGCTACTGGGCGGTGGTCTACCTGGAGCAGGTCGCCGACCCGGAATCGGTGACAGCCTTGATACAGGCGCTCGCCGGGGATGATCTCTATCTAATGGGTGGTGCGGCCAAGGCGCTGGGCGCCATCGGACCCGCCGCCAGCGCCGCCATACCGGCCCTGACCGAGTGTCTCAGTCACGAGGATGCATGGGTTAGCAAGTGCGCGGAATACGCCCTGGATAAGATCAGAGAGAAATAAAAAACCATCGCCTCCCAAGCGATGGCATGCAATCCCGCGGCTTTTGCCTATTTCTTGTTTATAGGGAACCTGATCTCTGTCAGAATCTCGGCGGTAGGAGTGTTCCCCGGCTCGGTAATGTATACCTCCTCACACGGGCCGGACATCTCATATCCGTTATCGGCAATCCATGCCATGATTCTATCGTATGTCTCTCCGATAGTGGAGAAAGGGCCTTTGTGAATTATCGAAGCCACCTCAGCCCCTTCCAGGGATCGAAACCCCAGTCCCCTTTCGTCAGGCCCCGACGGATCGCAGACCCCGACTATCGGCACCCGCAGTTCCCACTTCAAATCCTGCTCCGGCACCTTGCCCGGAACATTGAAGAAAATCCTCGACGGAGGAACAGCAGGGATAAATCCCGCCTCAGCCACAAAGGTATAAAGCGTTCCGAACGCGGAGTTGATAAAAGATAACGAGCCTTTGATTGCTATGAAGGCTACCGTCATCGGCAGTGTCTTTTTTACCGTCGGCTCTGTATCCATCTCTATATTGTCCGCTGGGAATCGACGCTCTTGTGCGTTACACCCACATCATAGACTATGTGAGTCAATTTAAACCTAATAATCGACGCATGTCAATCTCTTAAACCACCTCTACCTTCGACCCGTCGGCCCCCTTCGTCACCTCGATGCGCACGGGGAAGGACTCCTTCATCTCGTCGATGTGGGTAATGACCAGTATCTTCTCGAAATCATCCTGGATCGAGTTTATCGCCTCCACCAGCCGCTCGCGGCCTCCGGCATCCTGAGAGCCGAACCCCTCGTCGACGATCAGCGTGGGCAGCGGCGCACCGGCGCGACGCGCCAGCAGCTTGGACAAAGCGATGCGCAGGGCGAAATCGATGCGGAAGGCCTCGCCGCCGCTGTACATCTCGTAGCGGCGCGTGCCCAGCTCGTCGCCGATAACGATATCGAGCGTCTCCGCCTCGCCCTCTTTGCTCTTCAGCGCCCGCTGCGACTCGACGCGCACGCTCATGCGATTGTCCGTCATGCGCGCCAGCAGCCTGTTGGCCTCCTCCTCCAGCTCGGGCAGCGCGTTCTCGATGAGCATGGCCTGTATGCCCTTCTTGCCAAAGGCCAGCGACAGTTCCTCGTATATCCTTTGCTCTTTTGTGACCGCCTCTCTCAGCGTCGACTTCTCGGCGCGGGCGCGTTCTAGATTAGCGCAGCGGTCGAGCTTCTCTTGCACCGATCCCATCCGCTGCCGCCCCTGCTCCAGGCTGCGTGCGACATCGTTCGATTCCTTCTGTTTCGTAGCGAGTTCAGCCTGCGCCTTTGGTAAATCTACTAATTCAGCCCTCTGGGTGTCACGGTTTTTAGTCTCGGCATCGAGCGCCTCCGACCACCGTTTAAGCTCGTCCCCGGCTTTCTTCAGCGCGTCGCGCTCCTCCGGCAGCGCCTTCCCGGCCTCCCTGTAATCCTTATCGAGCGCCTCGGCGCGCCGGGCCCACTGCTCGCGCCCATCGCGCACCGTCCGCTCCAGCCCACCGATATCGACCTTTAACGATTTCGCCGCAGCTTCGAGCTTGTGTATTTCTTCTTCGTTGGCGCGGAAAAGTTCCTTCTTCTCCAACCCCTGCTTCTCGTAATTCTTCATTATCCTGGTGCGACCCTGGACCCCGAGTTCCGTACCACACAGAGGACAATCGGCTTCTCCGGACGACAGCATGTCGACCTTATCGCGCAGTTCCTCCATCTCTTTCTTTAGTTTGTCATTCTCGGTCGCTAGATAGTGAATTCGATTGGACGACTCCTGATGCTCGCCGCGTTTTTTATCGAGCAATGCGTCCTGTCCTGCAAGCTCATCGAGACGGGTTTTTATATTTGCCGACGCATCGGCGTAAGCCGCGATCGTAGACTCGTATCTCTCCACGCGCTTGCTATGGTCGCGGATGCGGCCTTCGACCGAACGTATAGCATCCTCAGCCTGCTTGATGCGCCTCTCGATATCCGTCTGCTGTTTCTGTTTCAGATCCAGGCTTTGCTTGCGCTCCTGTAATACCCGAATGTCATCCTGAAACTTCTTCCATTCCTTCTCCATCAATGCGACCGTCTCGCCGACGCTGTGAAGCTCGGCTTCATGCGTTTCTTTTTCGGCGATCTCCCCGTTCATCTGCGCTATAGCTATATCCAGGTCCCTGGCCTCGCGCTCCTTCAGCCTGGCCTGCTCCCTGGCTTTGGCCTCCAGCTCATCGTAGCGCGAGAGCCCAAGGATATCGGCCAGCACCTGCTTGCGCTTGAACGGCTCTTTCTTGCTAAACTCGTCGGCGCGGCCCTGCACCAGATAGGCGCTGTTGATGAAGGTATCGTAGTCCATGCGCAGCGTGTCGATGATCTTGCGCTCGGTCTCGCGTATCGAGTCGCCCGATATCGAGCGGAAGCCGTCATCCGCGGCGACCTGGAAATCGAGGACCGACTGGCCGGGACGGCGCGGCTTCCCCTTCGACCTCTTGCGTATCACACGATAGCGTTCTTTGCCGACGGCGAACTCGAACTCCGCCTCCATATCCGTCATACCCAGGTGTATCAACTCATCGTCGGTCTTGGCCCGCGATTTGCCCCAGAGCGCCCACGTTATCGCGTCGAGCAGCGCGGACTTGCCGTTGCCGTTATCGCCGCAGAGGCAGGCGACGTGTATACCGTCGAAGGGCAGCGACGCCTCGCGGTAGCACATGAAATTGTGCAGAGACAGCTTGACGGGAATCATATCTGATATTCCCTGCCTTTTTCGGGAATGATTATTTCGACTCCTTTAGGCACGGCGAAAAGCTCGGGATGCTCCGTATGCACGGGGAACAGCGCCTTCGGGTTTATCGATTCTATGGAACGATTTATCTCGACTCCCGAGGCGTGGCCGGAGACGTGCGCCTTCTCGTACGGCATGAGCCCGAAGTGCTCAAGCCAGTTCTCGACCCTGTACTGCTCGATCTCGGCCTCTTCGTCGAAAGGCTCTGTCTTGGACCAGATGTAGCTGGAACCCGCGTCCGGCCTGATGTTTACCAGGTCGGTGAGGTCGAAGAAATCGATGCGGACGATGTACTGGCCCTGGTTGCGATGGATATCGTCGCATGTCACGCAGTTGGGACGTTCAAGGAACTCTCTCTCCCATGTAGCGTAGTCCTGCTTCACGACGTTGTCCGGATAAGCCGCCTGATCCGTCTTAGTTATAAGGCCCCAACCCTTCCTGTCCACATATATTGCGATGTTTTTGTCATCGAGCGAAGGCGCTCCCGCATCGCTGCCTTCCAGCCGCCGCAGCAGATAGGCCTGTTTAAGATTCAACGCCAGCTTGCGGCCGGTCGTCCTGGCGACCTCATGGAAGCTCCTGAGCCTCTCGATATCCTTCCATGGATAGTTGGCTATGACGAGGTTTTTGGTCTTTTGCACCACTCCGGCGACCTTCTCCTGAACATCGTCCTCGGTTGGCCCCTCCTTCTGGTCGATGCGCGTCCCCTCGCAGATGAGAGCGATAGGCTTAGCTTCCGCCGCGCGCCTCACGAACTCACGTGTCAGCTCGCCCGCGTATCCGTGAAAACGCAGGTCGCCGGTATAAGCGATTACGCCCTGAGACGTATGGATGAGATAACCGCAGGCCCCGGGCAGCGAGTGGTTCACAGGCACAGCTTCGATCTCAATATCACCGACGGCGATACGCTCGCCGCCGCTCAGCCCGCGGAACTCCCGCGCGACCTTCGCTTCCTCCCCCTTGACTTTGGTCAATCCCTCCCCCCTTGCGCTCGGCCTCAGCTTGAAGGACTCCTTGAGATTGAGGAAATCGCAAAACGAGCCACCCCCCGAGGTCTCCTCCATCGCGGCCAGCATCAGCTTAGTCACGTCCATCGCGTAAATAGGGATATCGCCGCGCAGGAAATGTATGTAATTGGCGTGGTCGGCGTGGGCGTGGCTGAGGAACACGGCATCATACGCGTGGGCCGGTTCGACCGCCATGCCCGCATGCGACAGGTAATCCTGGCGGTAGAAGCCGTTCATGTCGGGCAGCTCGGGAAGAAGGCCCATCTCAATGAAATCGACAACGCCATTGTAGCGCTTGGGCTGGAGGAAATCGTCGAAGTACAGGTTCGACTGCCCGAAGCTCATTCCGAAATCGAGCCAGACGCGCGCGCCGTCCGCCTCTGCCAGTATCTTGTTGCCGCCGATCTCGCCGACGCCGCCGTAAAAGGTGAGCTTGGCCATAGTGCCACTATTCTAACATAATCGGCGGCGGCGGAAGCGCCTATTTGAATAATGCCGCCCAGACGATCGCATCCAGGACGGCGCAGTGAAAGGCGAAATATATGCTGCCGGCGACGGCCAGCCAGTATGCAACCCCTGACGTTTGGGTCTTAAGGGCTAGAAGCGCCCAGACCAGTGCGATCGAGGCGAGCCCTACAATGGCCAGCACAACTCGGATTCCGACCCACAGAGCAGTTCCCGGATTGCCCACGTAGACATTGGTCAGCGGCATCCAGAAAGCCGACGGTATCAGAATCAATAGAAAGATCACGTAGAACGTGCTATATCCGAACCTGCCCGAGATGCTCACCTCGGCGGGCGTCAGCCGGGCCAGGATAAAATAGAGGAAGGCGAGATAGCCAATTGCGGCCAGTATCATATACACGCCGTAGACCGGCCTGATGGCTGCGGGAACCCCTCCCCACAGGGCGTTGGCCGCGTTCGGCCCGGCGTTGTGCAGCCCCAGTATGTAGCTGCCGATTACGGCAATGCCGCCGATGATATTTATGACCAGTAAAATTATCTGTTGCGAAGCCATATTTCCCCCTCCTTACGTGCGGTTACCCTACGAGTTTCCAGGCTCGACGCGTCTCAGCGCCTGCACCAGAACCCCCGGCCCCCCGTGAACCCCCAGCGCGGCCCCCAGCGCGGCTATACTGATACTCTCCTCCGGAAGCAGCGTCGCCAGGCGGCTTTTAAGCAGACGCGCCTGGTCTGGCACGCAGCTGTGAACGATAATCAGCTCGCTTGCCGGCAGATTTTGCTTCACGTAGTCAAATATCCGGTCAATGCCCTTAGCGGTAGTGCGCACGAGGCCCGCACGCACTATCTCCCCCTGCCTGAACGTCAGCAGAGGCTTCACGTTCAACAGCCGCGAAGCTTCGGCGATCGTCCTGTTCAACCTGCCGCCGCGGGCCAGGTATTTCATTGTATCGAACATGCCGAACATGCGAACCTGCCGCTTCGACCTGTAGGCCTCCTCCACAACCGCAGCCATGGAGGCCCCGGATCGCGCCAGCCGCGCCGCGGCCGTGACCACAAGACACAGCCCGGCGGAATTGAAACCGGAATCAATCACCTCTATGGGAACGGAACTGTTCAGGTTCTTCTTGGCAATTGAAGCGGAGTTGAACGTCCCGCTGATCTTAGATGATATGTGAATGGAAACGATGCCGTCATGGCTGCCGGCACAATCTTTGTACACGCGGATGAAATCCTCCGGATTGGGCTGTGACGTGGCAGGGTGAACGGGCGAGGTGATCAGCCTGCTGTAGAAGTCTTTCGCGGAGATGTCGACCCCGTCGCGATATATCTCCCTGTCAAAGCGGACATATATCGGCACCACCCTGATATTCAGTTCTCGGGCCAGCTCCGGGCTGATATCCGAAGTGCTGTCGGTAACTATCTGCACCGCCATAACTTGCGCTCCTGAAGAAAAGTTGGCTGCGGCACCGACATGATTCTATATATGTGGGACATACTATAGACATTGCGGTTAACGGTGTCAAGATATCGACGTACGAACCCATCACCTTGATTCCTGAACCGCCGCCGATTACAATTGTCCTAGTTTGAGATTGACCGATGTTTGACAACCTATCCGAAAAACTGAATGCGGTATTCAAGAAGCTGGGAAGCAAGGGCCGTCTCACCGAGAAGGACATCGATGAGGCGCTGCGCGAGGTGCGGCTGGCGCTGCTAGAAGCCGATGTCAATTTCAAAGTGGTCAAGGACTTTGTGGCCAGGCTGCGCGAGAGAGCGCTGCAGAGCGACGTGCTGGAGAGCCTCACGCCGGCGCAGCAGGTGATAAAGATAACCAACGAGGAGCTGACCGCCGTGCTCGGAGGCGCGCCCGCCCGCCTGACAACGGCTAACCACCCCCCGACGGTTATCATGCTCGCCGGGCTGCAGGGCTCGGGCAAGACGACGACGGCGGCCAAGCTGGCGCTGCACCTGAAGAAGCAGGGCCAGCGCCCGCTGCTGGTGGCCGCCGACATGCAGCGTCCCGCCGCCATCGACCAGCTTATCGCCCTAGGCAAACAGCTCGATATCCCCGTCTATAGCGAAAATCCGACATCGAAAGCGCCCGCGGTCTGCGCCAACTCCCTGAAACGCGCCAACGAACTGGCATCGACCTGGGTCATAGCCGACACCGCCGGCCGGCTGCACATCAACGAGGAGCTCATGAACGAGGTGGCCGAGGTCAAGAAGGTGCTCCAGCCCGTTGAGGTGCTGTTGGTGGTTGACGCCATGACCGGACAGGATGCGGTGAACGCCGCCTCCGAGTTCCATGCCAAATTGGGCCTCACCGGCCTGATATTGACCAAGATGGACGGCGACGCCCGCGGCGGCGCCGCGCTGTCGATCAAATCCGTGACCGGCGTGCCCGTCAAGTTCATCGGCATCGGTGAGAAGATGGATGCGCTGGAGCCGTTCTATCCCGACCGCCTTGCCTCTCGAATACTCGGAATGGGCGATATGCTCACGCTCATCGAGAAGGCCGAGAAGAGCTTCGATGCGGAACAGGCGCTGAAACTTCAGGAGAAGGTCAAGCATGCCGGCTTCGACCTGGAGGATTTCCTTGTTCAACTGCGCGAACTCAAGAAAATGGGCTCGTTCAGCCAGCTTGTAGAGATGATACCCGGGTTATCATCGGTCGCCAGTAAAAACCCCGAGGCCGTGGACGATAAGAAGCTGAAGAAGATTGAGGCAATGGTGCTTTCAATGACGCCGCAGGAACGGCGCAACCCCGATATCATAGACGGCAAGCGCAAGCGCCGCATCGCCGGCGGCAGCGGCACCACGACCCAGGATGTGAACCAGTTACTGAACCAGTTCCGCCAGACGCAGAAGCTCATGAAGCAGGTATCGCGGATGAAGAAGGGCGGCGGTATGGGCGGATTGGGAAACCTGGGAAAGATGTTCCGCTAAAAAAGAGGTACCCCGATGAATCGGGGACGGGGTTATAGGGGTGTCCCCTATATTAATAAATGTCCCCCAACGTATGGGGGACTAACAGGGGGTTCGGTTATTGTTTCCCCCTTCCCAAGGGGGATAGCAGGGGGTTGACCGGCACTTACCAGAAATATTCTACTTCTTCACCATCGTGACCGTCATCAATCCCGGCGTTACATCGATTGCCTCCACCGTAACCGGCAGTTCATCCCAACGCCCCACCAGTTCATGCTCGACAGCGGTCATGACGTTATTAATCAGTGTTTTGGGAATCGCCAGCCTGCCGAACTCGAGCCGCCTTATTGTAAAATCGGCTTTGCCGTCCTTGGCCCCTATCTCAACCTGCACCGCCGTCTCCATGCCAACACCGAGTTGCACCCTGGCCGAAGCGCATATCGTGCCCGCGCCGAAATAGACCTGGGGATTCTCCGTGTCTATGGCGATATCGCCGTTGCGGGCCATCTCGTCCAGCTTGGAGGTGGCTTCTTCCTGCGTAATCGTGAGAACGAGATCTTCGCCGCTCGAAGCGGATTCAATTCTCTCTTTTAATTCGTCTATCTTCTCGTCAAGACCGTCCGCCAATTCAATAGATGGATCTACACGTTCGACACCCCACTCATCCGATGAAACGGGCCCGGTAACCAGATAGAAGAATATGCCCGAGACAAGGCATAACACTGCGAACACGCCGCATGTGGTAATGGATATGTTCCTGACAGCCTTTTTACTGAGCTTATTCAAGATAATCCTTGAGCTTTTTTGAACGGCTGGGATGCCGCAGCTTTCTCAGCGCCTTGGCTTCGATCTGACGTATCCTCTCCCTGGTGACACCGAACTCGCGTCCCACCTCTTCCAACGTGCGGCTGCGCCCGTCCTCCAGACCGAACCTTAGCTGAAGCACGCGGCGCTCGCGAGGATTGAGTGTGCAAAGGACCTCGTCTATCTGCTCCTTCAAAAGCTGATGCGACGCCGCGTCGGGAGGCGCCAGCGCGCTGCGGTCTTCGATGAAATCGCCGAGGTGGCTGTCTTCCTCCTCGCCGATCGGTGTCTCAAGAGACACCGGCTCCTGCGAAACCTTGATGATCTCGCGCACCTTCTCCGGAGTCACCTCCATACCCTTGCCTATCTCCTCGCTGGTGGGCTCCCTGCCATGCTCCTGAACCAGACGGCGGCTCACGCGCAGCAGCTTGTTTATGGTCTCCACCATATGAACCGGGATGCGTATCGTGCGAGCCTGGTCGGCGATGGACCTGGTGATGGCCTGTCTAATCCACCACGTAGCGTATGTGCTGAACTTATAGCCTTTGCGGTAATCGAACTTCTCCACCGCTCGAATCAGGCCGATGTTGCCTTCCTGTATCAGGTCGAGCAGGGTCATGCCCCTGCCGATGTACTTCTTAGCCACGCTCACCACGAGACGCAGATTTGCTTCCGTGAGGTGCTTCTCCGCTCTGGCCGCTTCATACGCCACCTCATAAAAGTAGGCGGATATCTCCTTCTCTTTAGCCTGAAGCAGCTTCTTAAAGCGAGGTTGAGCCAACAGATAGGCCACCTCTCCTATGACATTATCCTCCAGTATATCCATCACTGCGGGAGGTATCAGGCTGCTGTTGAGTGAAAGGTTTACCATGGCTATACCGGTATCGCTGACATTGACTTCGCTCTGTTCCGCAGTGCTTTCTATAAGCTGCTGATTTATCGCGGCATCCACAGCCTTCCTGAAATCCGGATCCGATATCCTCTCCACTAGAGAGCCGGCAGGACTCAACTCTAATTCACTCTCAAGGAGTTGTATTAGGGGCGCCGCGTCGCAGAGCTGCTGCAAGATTACTATAATGATCTCACTTTGCGTGGCGGCGACGCCGTTTCTGGCGTACCATTCATCCCGTATCCGTTTAATATGCCGTGCCCGCTCCATCTTGCTGGCCAGGACCTTCTCCTCGCTGGCATTGAGCAGCGACACATTGCCGATCTCTCTCAAATACAGGCGAACAGGGTCGTCAATTATGTCCTGCTCTTCGATATCAAGCGCCTTCTCGAGATCCACCTCAGGCTCTATCTCGGGTTCTATAACTTCATCTTCGACGACCTCCGCGGCGTCATCAACCCAGGAGTGAGCGGCTTTATCGCCACGCTCGCTTATATCGCCGCGTGCCAGAGCGGCGTAGAGCTCGGCCAGCGCGCCCAGATCGTGTTCCGTCCCTATATCACGAGCGTCATCGTTATGTTCGTTGTGCAGTTTGGAATTGAGCAATTTATCTAAACCCCCGTCTCCTCGCATTTTCATTTTCGAATGCCCAACCCTCCTCTCTTCGCCTTTTCAAAAACATCCTTGAGCTGAGTGGTGGGCTCCAGAGACCTCTGAAGCAGTGCCTCCACCTGCTCTTTAATGATATTCTTATCGCCCTCGGACTCGGCTTCGGACATCAGTATCGACTCAAGAGCCTTCAGTCTGCGCAAACGCTGCTCCCAGAGCCGCCTGACGCAGTCGGACAAGGCAACCTTAACCTCTTTTTCCGTAGCCGGCGGCAAGCACCTTAATAGGAGCCTGTCAAGATACTCATGCAGACTGGCGTCAAGACATGCTCGTATCTTTTCGATATCGGGACTATTCATCCACGCCGTGAATATCTCTTGATTCTCCGTGCCCTCGAAATGCTCCGGTGAAAGCGCCAGTGCCCCGTCCCAGAGATCAGGTCTCTGCAAAAGCAGCGACAGGCAATACTCTTCCAGCGGATACCTGGATACAGCCAGGCTCGGAACGGCAGGCTGCCTGATGCCTTTCTCCCGCTTCGTCGGCTGTATCTGCGCCGCCTTGGCCAACAATGTTTTCTCGGCTACGCCGGACAGCTTGCCGAGCTTCCTGAAGTATATCTCCTTGTCCGCGATATCAGATATCTCCATGACGCGCGGCAGCAGCCTGTCTATTATAGCCGAACGCCCGCTGTCGGTACCGGGATCGAACTTGGACAGCGCCGCCTCAAAGAAATAATCCATGACCGGCATCGCGTTGGCGACAAGCCGCTGCCACTCCCCGGGCTGATCGCGTATGACCTCGTCGGGATCTTTCCCTGGAGGCATCAGTATCACCTTCAGCCTGCCTTCAACCTTCATCTCGCCGTCCAGCCAGCCGCGCTCCCGATGGTCTACTGCCTTGCTGAGAGCCTGCCTGGCCACTTCCAATCCCCTCAACGTAGCCTGCTCGCCGGCGGCATCCGAATCAAGAGCGAGCGCGATGTTCTTTGTAAGTTTCTTTATTAGATCGATCTGCCTGGATGTCAAAGAGGTACCCATGGGCGCGATAACATTCCTGGAGCCGTATTGATGGGCGGCTATGACATCCATGTAACCTTCCACTATGACCGCCAGGTCATCCTCTTTGATAGCCTGCCTGGCCATATCCAACCCGTACAGCAGACCGCTTTTATCGAACACCGCGGTCTGCGGTGAGTTTAAATATTTCGGCTGGCCGCCGTCCAGTACGCGGGCGCCGAATCCCGCCACGCGGCCCGCCTGGCTCCTTATCGGAAACATAAGCCTGTTGTGAAACAGGTCCCTGTGTCCGCCGTCGTCCTTCGCGACCACCAGGCCGGCCCTCAGCATCTCGCCAACCTTCCAGCCCTGAGTCGCAAGGTGTCTGCTCAGCGCATCCCAGCTTTCGGTGCTTAATCCCAAGCGGAATTCTTCTATAGCCCCCTGGGCAATGCCGCGCTTGTTGAGGTAGTGCCGCACCGGCTCCCCGGCCTTGCCGTTCATCAAGATATCGTGATAATAATCAGCAGCCGCTTCGTTGATCTCGTAAAGCCTGTCCAGCCCCTGTTCCTTTGCCTGATCTTTCACTTTCGGCTCAAGCTTAATGCCGGCCCGGTCCGCCAGCAGCTTCAACGCAGCGCCAAAATCCAGACCTTCCTTCTTCATAACGAACGAGAAGATATCGCCGCCGACGCCGCAGCTGCCAAAGCAGTGCCAGGTGCCTTTCTCGGGAAACACAAAGAACGAGGGCGTCTTCTCGCTGTGGAACGGGCACAGGGCTTTGAAGTTGCGCCCCGACTTCTGCAACGTGACGTAGCTCGATACTAGATCTACGATGTCTATCCTGTCTTTGATGTCGTCGATGTTTGCCATTATTTCAACCTATCGGGTAGAACATTCCTCATTATAGATTTCCTGTGCATACCTGTCGGTCATGCCGGATATGTAGTCCACAACGCTGCGCTCCACGTCGCCGTAAACCAATCGATATTCATCGGGCAGCTTTTCGGCATTCGCGGTAAAATACCGGTACAGGGTGCATATTATATCCCGCGCCTGCTCCGCATCCTCCCTGGCCTCGCAATAGACCCTCTTTAACAAGAATTGCCTAAGCTTATTAGCCGCTTCGCGGACCGCGGGGCTCATCCCGATATCGGGAGGTCCTCCGCTTTCCGCCGCGGTCTCCTGCCCGTGGCCGACGATATCGACGATAAGCGAGTTTATCCTCTCCCTGTTCGCGCCGCCCAGCAGACGAACGACATCGGAGGGAAGATCGCTGTCGTCTATTATACCGGCACGTATCGCATCATCTATGTCATGGTTGATATAGGCCACGGCATCGGCTATTTTGCATATCTGTCCTTCCAGGGTAGACGCCAGCCCGACGCCGCTATCAAGGATGTCCGTCCAGTTCTTGGAGTGATTAAGGATACCGTCCCTGACCTCCCATGTCAAGTTCAACCCCCGCCCGTCGTTCTCCAGAACCTCCACCACCCTAAGGCTCTGCTCATTGTGGCGGAAACCGCCGGGATACAGCTCGTCGAGCACGTCCTCCCCCATGTGGCCAAAAGGCGTATGTCCGAGGTCGTGCCCGAGCGATATGGCCTCGGTCAAATCCTCGTTTAAACTGAGGGCGCGGGCGATGGACCTGGCGATCTGCGAGACCTCTAACGTATGCGTCAGCCGTGTCCTGTAATGATCCCCGGCCGGAGCGATGAACACCTGCGTCTTGTGCATCAGCCGCCGGAACGATTTGGTATGGATGATGCGGTCGCGGTCGCGCTGGAACTCGGTTCGCATGGGACATGGCTCTTCGCTGCGCGCCCTGCCCCTGGTCATTCGACTCCGCGCGGCATAAGGAGACAATCGTCCCTCGCTTTCCTCAAGCCTGAGACGAATGTCTGAATTGGTCAAATGAATGGAGGAATGCAAATCCATAATTACCTTGCTTTTCCTCCTGTAAGCGGTGGGGCTACTTAACCTTAAGGAAGTCCCCGAGTGTCAGATTATCGAATGAAACCCCGTCGGTCTCCGACGGTAATTTAGCCGTAGGGCAGAGGCTGAAGCACTCGCGGCAACTGGCGCAAACCGTTTTTGCGATCTCAGGGAAAAAGACCACTCGGCGCTCGATGCCGCGGCCGACGAAACCGATGGCGTTGGCCTTCTTGACCTCATGACAGTAACGCACGCACAGGCCGCAGAGGATGCAGTTGGTCCTCTCGGCTTCGAAGTGCTTCTCCAGGATACCGTATTCCTTAGCCATCTCGACTATATTTTTAGCATTGGGAGAGGAAGCCAGAAGCAGGTCCAGAACGGTGGCCCTTATCTTTCTTACCTGGGGCGTGTCAGTCTTTACCTCGAGCCCCTCCTCGACGGGATAGACACAGGCGGTCACGAGGCGCTTCTTCTTATTCTTGGTGATCTCTACAGTGCATATCCTGCAGCCGCCGTATGGCGCCAGCTTCTCGTTATGGCATAGCGTCGGTATCATGATGCCGATGCTGTTGGCTGCATCCAGTAAAGTCTTACCTTCTTCACAGGTCACAGATTTACCATCTATGTTTAACGTAACCGTCTTCATCAGCTCTTAGCCTCTTTCTTGCGTATCACTTCCATCTTTTCCGGAGCCTTGGGAACAGGCTTACCGGAGATCTTAACCACGGCATCGAACTTGGCCGGGCAGACCTCTATGCAGGAACCGCACTTGGTGCACTTGCTCTGATCGATAACGTGGACGATGTTCTTCTCTCCGGATATAGCGCCCACGGGGCACTCGCGCAAACAGATGCCGCACGCCTGGCATTTCTCCGGTACGATGTAGTATGAAACCAGCGATTTGCAGACGCCGGCGGGGCAACGTTTCTCTTTGATATGAGCCTCGTACTCATCCCTGAAGTATTTGATGGTGCTCATCACCGGGTTGGCCGCCGTCTGACCCAGGGCGCAGAGCGAAGCGTCCTTGAGCACATCGGCCAGGCTCTCCAGAAGCTCGATGTCGCCTTCCTTGCCCTTGCCGTCGCATATTCGATTCAAAATCTTTAACATCTGTCGTATGCCCTCTCGGCACGGCACGCATTTGCCGCAGGACTCGAAGGCCAGGAAGTCCAGGAAGTAGCGCGCCACATCGACCATGCAGGAATCCTCGTCCATGACGATCATGCCGCCGGAGCCCATCATGGAGCCGGCCTTGGCCAGCTGGTCGAAGTCCACCGGCATGTCGAGCATGCTCGCCGGTATGCACCCGCCCGAGGGTCCGCCTGTCTGCACCGCCTTGAACTTCTTGCCCTTGCGTATGCCTCCGCCGCAGTCGAATATGATCTGGCGCAGCGTGGTGCCCAGAGGAACCTCGACCAGTCCGGTGTTGTTGACCTTGCCCACGAGCGAGAATATCTTGGTGCCGTAATTCTCCTTGACGCCGATTTTGGTGAACCAGCCGACGCCGTTATTGATAATAAGCGGGACGTTAGCCCACGTTTCGACATTGTTAAGGATGCTGGGCTTCTCCCTGACGCCGCTCACCGCTGTGCGTATATACTTGGGCCGCGGCTCGCCGACGCGCCCCTCGATGGCTGTCATGAGCGCGCTTGATTCTCCCGATACGAAGGCGCCCGCGCCCTGGTGAACGATGATATCGAAATCGAAGCCCGAGCCGAGGATATTTTCGCCGAGCAGCCCGTACTCGCGCGCCTGCTCCAACGCCACGTAAAGATGCTTGATGGCCAGCGGGTACTCCTGCCTCACATATATGTAACCCTCTCTGGCTCCAACGGCGTATGCGCCGATAATCAATCCCTCCAGCACGCTGTGCGGATTGCCCTCGAGCAGGGCACGATTCATATAAGCGCCCGGGTCTCCCTCATCGGCATTGACGATGACGTATTTAATATCCGACTGGGCATTGACGGACGTTTCCCACTTCACACCTGTCGGAAAGCCACCTCCACCGCGGCCGCGCAGGTTAGACTGCTTAACCACATCGAGAACCTCTTTTGGATTCATCTTCCCCAGCACCTGCGCCAGGGCGGAGTATCCCCCCAAGGCGATGTAGTCATTGATGTTCTCAGGATCTATATAGCGATTGTTGCCTGAGACGATGCGGCTCTGCCCGCTGTAGAAAGGCACGTCGTCGATTTTCACGATCTTTTTACCGTCACCCTTATAGAGCAGGCGGTCTACGATCTTTTTCTCCACCAGCGTCTTGGAGACTATCTCCGCTACATCCTCCGGCTTAACCTTGAAGTAGTTGATGTCGTCGGGAAGGATCATAACTATCGGACTGTTCTCGCAGAAGCCGAGGCATCCTGTAACCTTGACCTCCACCTCTTTGGAAAGTCCCTGTTTCTTTATCTCATTCGTGAAGGCCTTATATACCTTGTCGCTGCCGTAGGCCATGCCGCAGGTTCCGGCTGCATTGATTGAGACATATCGCTTGGTAGCCTTCTTTGAGAGTATCTGTTTTTTGAGTTTGGTTAAATCGGCGTTAGATTTCAGTTGTGGCATAATTCCCCTTTAGTCGCACTCTGCGATGATTTTCTTGAGTTCCGTCGATGAGGGATCACTGTAGTACTCATCATCAATCTGAATCACCGGGCCAAGGGCACAGCATCCCAGGCAGTTAACGGTATGCAATGAGAACTTCATGTCTTCGCTGGTCTCCCCGGGATTAATGCCCAGCACTTCGCTTACCTTGTCCAGCAAACGAGGCGCGCCGCGCACGTGACAGGCCGTCCCCAGACACACGGAAAGGGAGTGACGGCCGTTAGGCACCAGGCTGAAGGCCTTATAGAAGGTGGCTATGTGGTATATCTGGTTGATGGGTACATCGAGCTTCTTGCTGACCTTCTTGAGAACGTCCTCAGAAAGCCACCGGTTCTCTTTCTGTATCTGGATAAGTATCTGAATGAGCGCGTCCTTGTCTTTTTTATAATCGGCGATTATCTTGTCTACCTGATTCATGTCTTCCCTTCTAGTTGAATTCTATCTAATTTACGCACAGTCAACGAACAAAGTAACACCTAATCCGGTACGTGGTAATACATCTGAAGGTTTATCTAGAGTCAACAAGAGACAATATTCCCGTTCTATAGACTGCCGAGTAATTATTATAGCATATATAAAGTCGTTTTTAAAACCTGAGATAAACGCCCTATTTTGACTGACCGCGACTATATCGCTTGGTCGCCTTCTTCCTGCCACGGCCCGCACCGGTTGGTGACGCCTTCTTTTTTACGACCGGCTTATCCTCAACCGCAGCCTGAGCCGCGGCAAGACGCGCTATCGGAACCCGGAACGGTGAGCAGGACACGTAGTCCATGCCGACGCGATGGCAGAACTTGATCGATTCCGCATCGCCGCCGTGCTCGCCGCAGATACCCACCTTGAGCTTGGGCCGCACCGAACGCCCGCGCTCGATAGCGACCTTTATCAGCTCGCCGACGCCTGTCTGGTCCACGGTCTGGAACGGATCGTCCTTCAGTATCTTCTTTCTCAAGTAATCCGGCAGGAACGAGCCGATGTCGTCGCGGCTGAAGCCGAACGTCATCTGCGTTAAATCGTTGGTGCCGAAGGAGAAGAACTCGGCCACCTCGGCGATCTGGTTGGCCGTAAGCGCCGCGCGCGGTATTTCGATCATGGTGCCGAACATGTAGGGAATTTTCTTCATCTTCATTTTCTTGCATACTTCTGCATGCACGCGATCGGCAATCGCCTTGTGATCGATTATCTCGGTATCGGCGCAGGTCACCGGAATCATTATCTCGGGATTGGCCTTCTTGCCGGCGGCGATGAGCTCGGCCGCAGCCTCAAATATGGCGCGTATCTGCATCTCGGTTATCTCCGGATACGTGATCCCCAAGCGCACGCCGCGGTGACCCAGCATGGGATTGTTCTCGCGCAGGTCCTCGGCGCGCTTGTGCACCTCGGCCATGTCGATCTTCAACTCGGCTGCCAATGCCTTCAGTTTATCCTGGCTGTGCGGCACGAACTCATGAAGCGGCGGGTCCAGCAGACGTATCGTGACCGGAAGCCCGTCCATCACCTCCAGTGTGGCCTTTACATCCTTCTTGACGAATGCGGCGAGTTGCTTCAGCGCTGCCTTTCGCTCTTCGACAGTTTTGCTCATTATCATCTTGCGCAGCAGGAACAGCGGCTTGTCGCTGCCCTCACCATAGAACATGTGCTCGGTGCGGAAAAGCCCGATGCCCTCGGCGCCGAACTCGCGCGCCTTCTTAGTGTCCTTTGGCGTATCGGCATTGGTGCGAACCTTGAGCACGCGGGCCTCGTCGACGAGCTTCATGAAATCCTTATAGGTCTTATTGCGTTCAAGGTCGGCATCGATGAGGGTCAGGCTGCCTTCATAAACCGCGCCCTTGGTCCCGTTGAGCGTGATCCAGTCCCCCTCGCGCACCGTCCTGCCGCTCTTGGTCTTGAACGACTTATTATTGTCGGCGATCTCGATGTCGGAACAGCCGACGATACAGCACTTGCCCCACCCGCGCGCAACGAGCGCGGCATGAGATGTCATGCCCCCCTTGCTGGTAAGTATGGCCTGCGCCTTGTGCATACCGTCGACATCCTCCGGCGAGGTCTCTTCACGCACCAGTACGACCTTCTCCCCCCTCTCCGAGTTAGCCACGGCGTCAGCGGAGGTGAATACGACTTTTCCCTTGGCCCCGCCCGGCCCCGCCGGGAGGCCGCTCGCTATAGCGGGAACGCCGGCCTCGGCCTTAGGATCGATCATGGGCAGGAGCAGCTCAACGAGTTGATTGGGCGCCACTCGCATGATAGCGGTATCGGCATCGATGAGGCCCTCTTTATACATATCAGCGGCCATGCGCACAGCCGCCACGCCGTTGCGCTTACCAACGCGGCACTGTAGCATATAAAGCTTCCCGTTCTCGATAGTAAATTCGATGTCCTGCATGTCCTTATAGTGCTTCTCCAGCCGCTGCTGGTATTCGTCCAGTTGCTTGTAAATCTTAGGCATCACCTTTTGCAGTGTGGGCAGATTTTTACTCTGCGCGTTCTTTGAGTACTCGTTGACCGGCCCGGGCGTGCGTATACCCGCAACAACATCCTCGCCCTGCGCGTTGATGAGGTATTCGCCGTAGAAATGGTTTTCGCCGTTTCCCGGGTTGCGCGTGAAAGCGACGCCTGTCGCCGAATCCTGGCCCATATTACCGAAAACCATCGATTGCACGTTGACCGCGGTTCCCCACTCGTCAGGTATCTTCTCAATGCGGCGATATTCGACAGCGCGCTTGCCGTTCCAGCTCATGAAAACAGCACCGATGCCACCCCAGAGCTGGGCCTGCGGATCTTCGGGGAAAGGCCTGCCGAGGATGGTTTTAACCGTCTTTTTAAATTCGACCACCAGAGCTTTGAGTTCGTCTGCGGTCAATTCCGTATCGCTCTTATAACCTTTACGCTTCTTCACTTCCTCCAGACGCTCGTCGAGCACCTTGCGTATGCCCTTGCCGCCCCTGGGCTCGATGCCCTCTGCCTTCTCCATGACAACATCGGCGTACATCATCACCAAGCGGCGGTAGGCATCATAGGCGAAGCGCGCGTCCTTTGTCTGAGCGATAAGGCCTTTGATCGTCGTATCGTTAAGCCCGACGTTTAGCACCGTATCCATCATGCCGGGCATGGACCTTCGCGCCCCGGAACGCACGGAAACGAGCAACGGATTTTTAGCGTCCCCGAACTTCTTGCCGCTCAATTTTTCGACCTGGGCTAAGGCCTTGCCGACCTCGGCCTTTAGCTCTTTGGGATAGCTCTTTTTATGATCGTAGTAATAAGTGCAGACTTCCGTTGTTATAGTGAACCCGGGCGGCACCGGCAGGCGTAGTGAAGGATGTCCCGCCATCTCGGCCAGGTTGGCCCCCTTGCCGCCGAGCAGATTCTTCATCGCTTCGTTCCCGTCCGCCTTTCCGCCACCGAATGAATAGACGTACTTTGACATTGCTACCTCCAGTTAATGAATGCGGCTGCGACAAACGCCGGTATGCTTGGGTTTGAGTATATATTTCAGTGTAGCTGATTTTTCAATAGGGGAATTCGATTTGATGCTTTTTATGTTACTGTTAAAACGGTTGATTGATACACAAGGATGAACGTCCATCAGACAAATTTTCCCTTGGTTTTTCTAGGCTCAGTAGTGAGTAATTATAACATATACTAGCTGACAAATGCTATCGCAGTCCATTAAGGACAGAGATGACCTCATCGATAACTTCATCAGGTGTCGAGGCCCCCGCAGTAATACCGACGAGGCCGACTTTGCCGCTGAACCAGGATGGGGCGATCTCCCGCGCCGTTTCGATATGGTGGGTCTTAACGACATCCGAGCACAGTTCGACAAGCCTCTTGGTGTTGGCGCTGCTGCGAGAGCCGACCACCAGCATCATGTCCGAGCGCCGTGCAAGCTCCAGCGCCGCCTCCTGATGTTTCCGTGTTGCATCACATATTGTATTAACCACACGCAACTCGGAGAGGTCCTCAAGATGTGTATGTATAAATGACGACACGAACTCTTCGAAAGCCGTGAACCTCTGCGTCGTCTGTGACAGGATGCCGACGCGGGGCGAGAGCTTCTTGAAAGCGGGAACCTTCTTCGTCGCCAGCCCCTTTTCACCGGCGTATCCCAGCAGGCCTTGAACCTCGCGGTGATTCCTATCGCCGAAAACTACTACGGAAAACCCCGAGGCGGCCAGCTTCTTAGCGGCAACCTGAGCCCGCCGCACAAACGGACACGTGGTATCGATTATCCTGATGCCGCGGGCCTCGGCTTCTGCGATAACCTGCGGGCCGACGCCGTGCGAGCTGATACAGAGGATGCCGCGCTTAAGTTGGTCGAGGCTGTCGGCCACGGTGACTCCGCGTTCGGCGAGTTTATCGACCACCTGCTGATTGTGCACCACCGGCCCCAGCGTCTGCAGCGGGCCGAGCTCACCGGCGGCCTTCTCTATCATGTTGATGGCGCGCCTGACACCGGTGCAGAAGCCTATCTCAGACGCCTTCTCTATCCGCATAATACCCCCGATAGCTTTCAGGCAATAGTTCGGCTATCTTCCTCATGATGATATCCGTAGCCGGAGCCAATTGCTCCTTGGTCAGCCTGCCGCCGGAATGCGGCAGCGTGAACGGCTTCCCGATATTAATGACCAGCTCCGGGCGATGAAATATATAGCTGATATTATTCATTTTGTCCGCACCTTTTATGCCTACGGGCAGGATCGGGCTCTTGCTGCGCAGCGCGATCAATGCGGCCCCGAAATATCCCTGCTGCAACTTTCCGGCGCTCCTCTTTGCTTCCGGAAATATACCAAGCGCCAGACCGTCGCGCAACGTCTGATCGGCCTGCCGCAGCGCCTCCCTGTCGATCTGTCCGCGCCGCACCGGAAATGAATGCCAGCCCTTGGCGAAAGGTCCCAATATGGGATGGCTGAACACCTCTTCCTTAGCCATAAATATGATAAGGCGCGGTATGCTCGTGGAAAGCACCGAGGGGTCGGTCATGCTGAGATGATTGGACACGACGATCAAAGGCCCGTTTATAGGAACGTTCTCCCTGCCCTCGACCCGATAACGGGTGGTCAGGTAGAGAAGGGGCCTCATTACAAAAGCGATACCCAGATCATGAAACCACGGCATTATTGACCCTCGATTATTTTTGAAATCTCTTTCAAGACACCATCGGCGTTTAGTTTATCGGTATCGATAACGACCGCGTCTGCCGCCTTCGCCAGCGGATTCACGGAGCGCTTGCTGTCGATGCCGTCCCTGCGAACGAGCCCGGCAAGTATATCTTCATATTCAACCTTTTCGCCATGTTCCACCATCTCCTTGTAGCGGCGTCTGGCCTGCTCCTCAACGGAAACATCGAGGTAAATCTTGAGGTCGGCGTCAAGCAGGACGTTGGTGCCGATATCCCGCCCCACCATCACCAACCCGCCCTCCCTTGCCATGAGGCGCTGCTCGCGCACCAGAACCTTGCGCACGCCGGCCACCTTGGCTACGGGAGAAACTCCGAAATCGACCTCCGGGCCGCGCAGTTCGCGGTCGATATACCGGCCGTTGACGATTATGCCGTCGTCCTTTCCCGCCGGTATCTCCATCTTCGTCCGCTCCGCCAGATCGCTCAGGGCGATTTCATCATCGATATCCACGCCGAGCCGTAAAGCCTCCCAGGTCAGCGCGCGATACATGGCGCCGGTGTCGATGAATCTGTAGCCGAGCTTCTGCGCCAGAAGCTTACCGACAGTAGTCTTCCCGCAGGCCGCCGGGCCGTCTATCGCTATAGTAGATGGTTTTTGCATGGGACTGGTTTGAATTATAGCCTAGACGGCGGCATGAGACAATTATCCGGCCTTGCGCCTGTATGCCACCCAGGCCAATGTTGATGCGAGGGATAGAAACAGAGTGATGAATAGGGCGCTGAGGGAAAAGCCGGGAAATTCATCCGAACTCCCATAAGGCGATGACGTATGTGCCTTGCCGCTTGCCGACAGAGACGCATCCGCCGACTGCTGTTTATGCTTCATATCCAAATCGCTCTCATCCGACACAGGCGCGACCGGCTCCGTGTCCGCGCAATCTACGCTGTTGGAGATAATCGCAAGACAGCGCCCGGGCGTGGGCGCATCATTGTCGATAAACTGCCCGCCGCAGGGAGACCTCTCCAGGGAATGACTCTCGACGACATCCGGCCAGGGCGGCGAGGTTATGCTGTCGTTATCGCCGTATGAAATTTCGTCGATTGTTGTCCCCGCGCTGTCTTTCAGGACGAGATGATCGCCCCCGTTCCCAAGCCCGTTGCCGATACGGCCGTCCGCGATAAATACGATTGCCCCATCATAATCCGGGAAGTTATCCGAGAAATTTCCCGAGGCGGCCACTACGACCAGTTCGCCCGCGGGAAGATTAAGCACCGGAATGTCGTCCGCGTCATGATTATCGCTTATCTTCCATCCGATCAGGTCGACAGCCTCAATACCCGGATTGTAGAGCTCGATCCACTCCCAGTCTGTATCAGATCCCGGCTGTATCGGATTGTTCTGAACTTCATTGATCAGAACGGCGCTTCGATTGGCAACGGTGCCGACCGAGGAATTCGTCGCGATTGGAGAAGCCTCGGGTATCGGGGCACAGTCGTTCAAGCCCGACCCCGGCGTAGGTTCCGAGTTATCGATGAAGCTGCCGCCCGATGGACAACGCTCCATGGAATGGCCTTCCCCAACCTTCGCATGCGGCGTCGACGTTATACTATCATCCTCGCCATAAGAGAGCGAATCGATCGCGTTATCATCGGAATCTCTCAGTATGAGCAAGTCGCCGCTGTTGCCCAGGCCGTTACCTATACGGCCGTCCTCGATGAAGACGATGGCGCCGGTGTAATTCGGGAAGTTCTCGTGAAAGGCAGACGACGCGGCGACGACCAGGTAACCGTGAGGCGAAATGTTCGCGAGAGGGATAGTGTCACTGCTGTAATTATCGCTCACCCTCCAGCCGCTCAGCGAAATCGCGAAGTCTCGCGTATTGTAAAGTTCAAACCATTCGTACCCCGATTCAGATCCCGATTGCGGCGGATTGTACTGCACCTCGTTGATAACGATATCGCTCCTGTCGGCGACTGTCCCCGGAACAGCAGGCGTAGGCGAGACCGAGGGCGTAGGCGAAGGAGAGGGCGTCGGCACGGGGGTCGGTGTGGGAGGCGGCAGACCTGTCCCCGGCGTGGGCTCCGAGTTATCGATGAAGCTGCCGCCCGCCGGTTGTCTCTCCATGGAATGTCCCTCAGTGACCTTGGCGTACGGCGGCGATGTTATGCTATCGTTATCGCCATATGAGAGATCGTCGATTACGTTCCCTTCACTATCCGTCAATATCAGGCAGTCTCCACTGTTGCTCAACCCATTGCTGCCAATTTTCCCATCCTCCATAAAAACGATTGCACTATCGTATTCGGGATGGTTTTCAAAGAAGCCTTCCGAAGCGGCTACTACTACAAAACCGTGAGCTGATATACTCATCGAAGGAATTGAATCATTCCCCCCGTTGTCCTCGATGACCCAGCCGACTATATCTATAGTCTCGTCACATGCATTGTATAACTCAAACCATTCCCATCTTGAATCAGTACCGGCCTGTGGCGGGTCGTATTGGACTTCATTGATTAACACATCGCCCCTTGACGCAACCGTGCCCGCGGGAGTTGGCGACGGACTCGGTGTAGTTGTGGGCGTGGGTGTGGGTGTGGGTGTGGGCGTGGGTGTAGGCGTAGGTGTAGTGGTAGGCGTTGGCGTGAGTGTAGGCGTTGGCGTGGGGATTGGCGTAGGGATAAGTGTGGACGTTGGCGTGGGCGTAGGAGTCGGAGTCACATCCGACCAACCGAACCCCGGAGTAGGATTCGAGTTGTCATCAAACGCACCGCCTGCCGGCTGGCGCTCCATAGAATGTCCTTCTGTAACCTTCTTCATCCACGACGCATTTATTGTAGTATCGCTCCCGTACGAAAGCGCATCAATAATATTTCCTCCATCGTCTGTCAAAATAAGACGGTCTCCTTCGTTGCCCAGCCCATTACTGCCGATTTTCCCATCCTGTATAAGAAATACCGTTGCATTATAAGTAGAGAGGTTTTCAAAGAAGCACTCGGAAGCAGCTACTACTGCAAACCCGTGCGCCGATATACCAATCGACGGAATTGTATCGTAGCCTCCATTGTCCCTGATTCCCCAGCCAACCAATTCGATATTCTCGTCACACATGTTATACAATTCGAACCATTCGTATGCGCTGTCTGTCCCCGATTGCGGCGGGTTATACATAATTTCATTAATGACTATACAACCGGTAGTCGGGGCTCCATTGTCATCCGCGCCCAGGGCAACTCCCGCTTTATCTGCATAATTGAGTACTGAAACCAATGCTGCCACAATTGACAGAACTGCCAAAAACAATAAGCCGCTAATACGCATATTTAATAACTCTTTATCACTATCTAAATTAACCCCTTTATGCTATCACATATATCAAATAAGTCAATACACTCCTGTTTCTTCGAGGCTACAGCCAAAATTGTCTAATTTTGCAGAAACCCCTTTTCAAAACATAATTAATGTAATACAATGTGATTTCTAGATTGGAGCGACAAATGATAGTGACGGAGGCGATTCACATGGAACTGTACGACATTGCAAGCGACATCAGCGTGGCAATCGTAGCTAAATGTGAAGTAAAAACTGAAGACGTCAAGAAGGTTTTTGGGATTGTATTGAAAGAGGTTATTGAATCCAGCGAGGATACCCTTCCCAACGCCAGGGATATCGCCAAGAGCATAACTATTTCTTACATCAAGAACAACCCCAGCAAGACTCTCAGCGTAACAGACGCCAGCAAGCTGTTCGGGAAAGTCCTTAAAGAAGTATACGCCACCTTCCCAGAAGGCAAGATGCTGGATGAGTACCTCGGCAGGAGGCGCTAATCCGACCGTCGTTAGAGTTATCGCACGATCTAACTTCACACAGATCGATTTGCTGTGCCGTCTATATTCGCCTGCCAGAATGTACTTCGATATATCATGTCGCTCATAATAATGCAACCGACCATACCATCATGACGGCGCAGGCACCCCGACGCCCTTATAATAGCGGGAGATACAAATGAACTGGTTCGACATCATCCTTATCGCGGTTTTAGTACTCTCCACCGTAATCGGCATATGGCGCGGCTTCATCAGCATGATAATGCCTCTCATCGGCATTATTGTCGGCATTATCCTGGCGGGGTTGTACGCGCCGACCGTCGGGGGGTGGCTGTCAATAGATAACGCAGATTATGCCAAATGGGCAGGATACGCGATAATCTTAGTCGGTACCCTGATTATATCCATTATCTTTGCTGTTATTCTAACCAAGTTTGTCCACCTGGCATTACTGGGATGGTTGAACAGGTTGCTAGGGGGAATATTTGGATTGGCATCGGGAGCACTGCTGTGCGCGGCGGTACTTGCCGCATGCGTAAAATACGGACTAGGCACCGATTTTATCCAGGGCTCCGGGATCGCGCAATTAATGCTCGACTGGATCCCGGGCATCCTTGTTCTATTGCCGGGTGATTTCGACTCAGTTAAGGACTTTTTCCAGTAAGTTAAAGCCTTCGATCAGATATCCGCAGGGCAAAGCTGGATGGAGAAACGAGACGATTATGCTCAAGTTCGACAAGTTCGGTTTCGGTTCAGCCGTAATTGACGGAACAAAACACATCCGTGACCTCGTCCTCCTCCCTGACGACACAATAAAACACAGGGACGGTGGCTTCTGGGTAGTCGGCTCTCATTGTATCAATAAAGATGAGATACAGCAGTTGTTCGACTCGGGCGCGAAGACGATCATTATCGGTATAGGCATATTATCTAGAGCCCGCCTTTCAGATGAAGCAAAGATATACGCAGAAAAGCAATCAGCCGAGTTGGTCATTCTGCCGTCTCGCGACGCAGTGCAAAAATGGAACCAACTGACCGACGAAGGGAAGAGAGCAGCAGCACTGATTCACATCACCTGCTGAGATATACAGATGCCTCAAGAACCAACCTGGCTGTATTTCCCCGAATGGCTCAAGAACGACTCCTGGCATTTCCCCTACGCTTACAGCACCTTCCGAAAGCATATCCCCAGGGATTCGACTGTTCTGGAAATCGGCTTCGGCAGCGGGCGCATCCTCACAAAGATCGCCGGAGAGCTGAATTGCAGATGCGTCGGCGTAGATATACCGGATCACGCCTTCCCCACCATCGCATTCTTCTGTAAGCAGGAGGGGGTATACGTAGACGCGATGAAGGGAGACGGTTTCGCGCTCCCGTTCAAGGACGGCTCTTTCGACGTCGTCTATTCGGAGGGGGTGATCGAGCATTTCCCGGTCGAACGCTCGCTGCAGATGCTTAAAGAACACGCAAGAGTATGCAAACCCGGCGGGATAGTTATAGTATCGGTTCCCAACAAATTCGCCTTGTTCCACTCGCTGACGAAGCGGCTGTTGGGCCCGCGTTTTCTCTTTTACCCGGAGGCAAGCTACTCTAACAATCATCTGTCGAGTTTGGTCAAGCAGGCAGGATTAAGGCCGATAGAGAAAGACGGATTTGCCTTCGGGTGTCAGTTCTACATGTTCCAAGCCTTCTTTATAGAAGAAACTTTCCCGAAAGCAACGAGGATTATAGGTAATACGGGATTGCGCATCTTAAAGAAGACGCACCTTTATCACTTTGATAACCCGCGCCTGAACGCCATAATCGGATTTCAGACAATGATTATAGGGCAAAAAACCCCGATATCTGACTAGAAAGTTCCGGCGACCGGCGTCTCCCCCGGATGGAGTTTACGCCACTTCTCAAGCAATGCAGCTTTATCCTCTTTGTGGGCAGGATCGAGTATAATGCAATCATCAAGCGGGCATATACCGACGCACCGCGGCTCAAGAGCCGCACCGACGCACTCCGTGCATTTATTCGGATCGATCACATAAATCGTATCGCCTTCGCTTATCGCGTCGTTTTTACATTCCGACTCGCAAGCTCCACAGCTTATACATGTCTCGACAATTTTATAGGCCACCTTTTACCTCCTTATAATGGATATGTCTTCGCAGACACTTGATATTTCCTACCGTCACGCCACTCACTCCGACAGGGACTACTTCTTAGAGAACTTCTCGTTCAGGGCATCCATGACATGCGGAGGAACCAGATCGTCTATATGCCCACCCAGCCTCGCCGCCTCCTTGAGCAGGCTCGAGCTGACAAACTCAAATTCCAGCTTCGTCATGAAACACACCACCTCGATGTCATATGCCAGCTTTTTGTTCATCAGGGCCATTTCAAACTCTTTCTCGAAATCGGAGCTCATACGCAGGCCGCGCACAATGACCTTGGCTTTCATCTTCCTGGCGAATTCCACCGTGAGTCCTTCGTAGCTGACCACCTTCGCGTTGGGTATATGTTTCAGGGCTTTCTTCATCAGCGCGACCCTTTCGTTGGTACTAAACAGCAACTGCTTTGGCGGAACCTCGTATACTCCAACAACAACCCCGTCGAAAAGCGCGGCCGCGCGCTCCGCGATATCAACATGCCCCATTGTAACCGGGTCAAAGCTTCCTGGATAAAGGGCTAGAACCAAATTACTACCTCCTATTGATAGATTGAAATACAGGTATCGCCGTGCTTGCGCTCTTTTATCAGATTGAAATCGCCATATTTCGATTCGAGAGGAAGATGATAGGAATGCTCTGCAACTATGGTGGAACCCCTGCCAACCAACGTAGAAACGGCCAGCTTCTCAACTAACTGAAGGAAAGCTTTATCACGGTAAGGCGGTCCCATCACTACGATACCATACTGCTTCTTGAGATAAGAGACCGCTTTCATCGCAGCCATACAATATACGCAGGCCCGATCCGAAAACCCGGTATTCGACAGGTTCTCATTTATCGCCGCACAGCATTTAGGATCCTGTTCTATGAAATCAACCCAGCCGGCGCCCCTGCTCAGCGCCTCGATACCAAGAGAACCGGTGCCAGCATATATATCAAGCACAAGCGACCAATCGGCATCCATGGATTCCAATATTGAAAACATCATGCTCCGCGTCAATTCCGACGTAGGACGCAAGCGGACACCCTTAGGCGCTCTTATCTGTTGCCCCTTAGCTGTACCGGTAATAATTCGCATCTCGATAATGGAGGTCTCTCTTTATTGCCGAATCGCGTTTTTCATTATATAACGGGATACAACGACTCCGTCAAGTCGCACATCAATACGACAATCGCACTTTCCAAACTCAGGCTTTCGAATATTGACAACCCTGAGTCAGCATGATAACATATGATTTCGTTGCACCTTAACAACTGGATAGCAGAAGGAAGGTTCTTTACAGATCAAATTGTCTTTTTTGGAGAGTTTGATCCTGGCTCAGGATGAACGCTGGCGGCGTGCCTAATGCATGCAAGCCGAACGGCCTGATTTATCAGGCAGTGGCAGACGGGTGAGTAACGCGTAAGAACTTACCCTAAAGTGGGGGACAACCTCGAGAAATCGGGGCTAATACCGCATACGCTCCGCAAGGAGGAAAGCTTCGGCGCTTTAGGATGGGCTTGCGCCCGATTAGCTAGTTGGTGAGGTAATGGCCCACCAAGGCTCAGATCGGTAGCTGGTCTGAGAGGATGATCAGCCACACTGGAATTGAGATACGGTCCAGACTCCTACGGGAGGCAGCAGCAGGGAATATTGCGCAATGGGTGAAAGCCTGACGCAGCAACGCCGCGTGGGGGATGACGGCTTTCGAGTTGTAAACCCCTTTTCTCGGGGAAGATAATGACGGTACCCGAGGAATAAGTCTCGGCTAACTACGTGCCAGCAGCCGCGGTAAGACGTAGGAGGCGAGCGTTATCCGGATTTACTGGGCGTAAAGGGCGTGTAGGCGGTTCTTCAAGTCTTTGGTGAAATCTCCCGGCTTAACTGGGAGGGTGCCAGAGATACTAGGGAACTTGAGGGCAACATAGGAGAGCGGAATTCCCGGTGTAGTGGTGATATGCGTAGATATCGGGAGGAACACCAGTGGCGAAAGCGGCTCTCTGGGCTGCACCTGACGCTGAGGCGCGAAAGCGTGGGGAGCAAACAGGATTAGATACCCTGGTAGTCCACGCTGCAAACGATGGATACTAGGTATGGGGGGTATCGACCCCCTCCGTGCCGAAGCTAACGCTTTAAGTATCCCGCCTGGGGACTACGGCCGCAAGGCTAAAACTCAAAGGAATTGACGGGGGCCCGCACAAGCAGCGGAGCGTGTGGTTTAATTCGATGCTAAGCGAAGAACCTTACCAAGCCTTGACATATACAGGAAGGATGGGGAAGCCCATCCGCCTTTCGGGGCCTGTAAACAGATGCTGCATGGCTGTCGTCAGCTCGTGCCGTGAGGTGTTGGGTTAAGTCCCGCAACGAGCGCAACCCTCGTTGCCAGTTGAATTCTCTGGCGAGACTGCCCCGCAAAACGGGGAGGAAGGTGGGGATGACGTCAAGTCAGCACGGCTCTTACGGCTTGGGCTACACACACGCTACAATGGAGGGTACAGAGGGATGCCAAGGGGCGACCCGGAGCTAATCCCAAAAAACCATCCTCAGTTCAGATTGCAGGCTGCAACCCGCCTGCATGAAGCCGGAGTTGCTAGTAAACGCAGATCAGCAAGCTGCGTTGAATACGTTCTCGGGCCTTGTACACACCGCCCGTCACGTCATGGAAGCTGGCAACACCTGAAGTCGATGGGCTAACCCGCAAGGGAAGTAGTCGCCTAGGGTGGGGCTGGTGACTGGGACGAAGTCGTAACAAGGTAGCTGTAGCGGAAGCTGCGGCTGGATCACCTCCTTTCTAGGGAGATAAACAAGCCTTCGGGCTTAATCTCCTAGGTCGGTCGATGCGGCCGGTCTTACAAAAAACTGCCGCGTCGGTGTTATTGTGTTTTAAACTCTTCCTTCTGCTACCCAGGTGTTAAGGTGCTTCTTTATTTATTAACATGACCGCGCGTATTGATTTAACCAGTTCTCCTTGATAGAATAAGCAAAGCTCAGGTTCAGACAGAGCTATTCTTTGTAACTGGAACCTGGGTAAGAATTCTAAGGAGGGAACAGATGGCTGGTGTAAAAATGGTTTATTTCGTCTGTGCCTGGATCGTAGCTGGATTAGCCCTTTTAGCAACAATCTTGGTCGGGGTTGCAGCAGGTGGAACGTTCGGCTTTGGCGGCTCCCTGGAATGCATATTCCTAGGCGCTACCGGATGCATAACACTGCTATATCTGTCGGGATTTCTCACTAACCAGATAGCTCTATTAATCAGCGCCATAGCAGTTGGATGTGTAGCTCTCCTTTCGCTGGTACTGCAAATAATCGGCAGCAGGGCATGTTTAGCCGGATGGGGTTGCGTGTGGGGTGATGGCACGGCGATTGCCGGCAACGTGTTTACCGTTCTGTTCCTTGGGGTATTCTGCACAGTTCTATTACTTCACCTGTCAGGAAAACTCGGGGGCGATTAATCAAGTTAGTATCCATCTAGAACTAAATCCGGGCCATTAGCTCAGTTGGTTAGAGCGCAGTCCTGATAAGACTGAGGTCCTTGGTTCGAGACCAAGATGGCCCACCAATATCGAGATTTTAAAGAGGATGACCTTTTGAAAGGTCATCCTCTTGCTGTTTTACAACTTCTTTTCAAACTGTCGAGGCCGAGGTCTACTTTAATTGTGCAGCAACTACCTTATTAAGGGCACCCTGGGCTTTGATGAGTTTCTTATACTTCGCTTCGATCTTATCGAGCTTCTTAGACAGAACAGCCTTGAGCAAATCCCCCTCTATCTCGGCGACATCGAGCCTCTGATAATAATCGAGCGTTTCCTTCATATGAGCCAGCACGATCATGCCCGTGAGTATTGGATGGTTGTTTGTCACGTTGGCATCATCAAACATAGTGCCGTGCTCCAACTCGACTTCGAGTCCTATACGGAAGTCTTCCAGAGCGATCTTCATTTTTTTCACATTCACGACCTTTAGGATGACCTGCGCTTCTTTGGCTGTTACCTTTGGGTCTTTAATTTTCGTCCAATCCCTTAAACCCAGTTCCTTGCAAACCCTCTTCACCTCGGCGACCGTTACATACTGCGGAACCTTCATTGCTGCCCCCTTTCCTTAAATCACTTTCCGAACGTTAATGACGATACATTACCATATACTATCCAACAGCTATAATAGATTGATTTAGCTGCCCCAAGTAATATAATATATCTGCCATACAATTAATTCAAATATGATATCAATCATCGTCCTATCAATCGTTTTTCTCCTCATAGCCGTCAGACAGATCGGACGAATACGATTCCAGCTATGGCAGATTATGCTGCTCGGCGCTATAGCTGTCCTGCTGACGCTTGAAATATCCCCGCTGAACGCACTAAGGGCCATCAACTTCGATGTCATGCTCTTTCTCTTCGGCATGTTCGTCATAGGACGGGCCATGGAGGAAAGCGGCTACCTCTCGCATTTGTCGTCGAAGTTGTTCCGCGCGGCGCACTCTACAGACGGCCTGGTTCTCTACATCCTGTTCTTAATGGGATTCTTGTCCGCCTTCCTTATGAACGACACCCTGGCAATAGTCGGCACCCCGATCGTTATCATGCTGGCCAGAAAAAGCAATGTAAATACAAAACTGCTCTTATTTGCGCTGGCCTTCTCTATAACGATAGGCAGCACTATGAGCCCTATAGGAAATCCTCAAAACCTCCTCATCGCCGTCGACGGTCCGGTGCCGAATCCTTTCATCAGCTTCTTTAAATACCTGGCCGTACCCACCATCGTGAATCTTCTCGCAGCTTACCTCGTATTGAAAATATATTATGGAAAACACTTCGATGCGAAAAGAATAAACATACCCCCCACGCTCATAATCGACAAAGGTCTCGTAAGGCTGTGCCGCGTTTCGCTGGCACTACTCGTCACCCTCGTGATTGCCAAGATCGCGATAGTCTCAGCAGGAGTAGAGGTCGATTTCAGGCTGACCTACATCGCCCTGGCATCCGCATTGCCGGTTATCCTGTTCAGCCCGCAGAGACTCAAGATAATCAGACAAATAGACTGGCACACGATGATTTTCTTTGCCGCGATGTTCATACTTATGGCCAGCGTCTGGGAATCCGGTTTCTTCCAGCGCCAACTCGAATCCATGAACATGAACCTGGCTTCTGTCAGCGTTATCATGATGGTATCCGTAATCCTGAGCCAGTTCGTTTCCAATGTTCCGCTCGTCGCCCTGTACATGCCGACGCTGACGGAATTGGGAGCCTCGACGAAGGAACTGATGGCTCTGGCTGCGGGGAGCACTATAGCCGGGAACCTGCTGATACTGGGTGCAGTTAGTAACGTGATAATAATTCAAAACGCGGAGAAGAATGCGGGTGAGACCCTTACTTTTTTCGAGTTCGCCCGTATAGGCTTGCCGCTGACCGTTATCAATATACTTGTATACTGGCTCTATCTGTCGTTCGTCATGTAATGCGACATCATATCGCATTGTCAAGTCGACACTACTAATGTCGACACCAACATTACAACGCAATCGAGAGACTTGTCACAGGTATTGGCAAATGCCTAAATACCTGCTATATTTATTTATCCTCAATCTACATAATACCGGTGAAAATACGTTCTAAGGAGGGATATCATGGCTTCAAAATACGCGAAAGGCCTGCACGCAGCTTTTACGGCACTGGAATCAAACCAGGGATACCTTAAGAATCTGGAAAAGTTGAAGGCCGAGGGATCGGTGCCGAATGATCAGTATGATTCAATGAAGGAAGAATACGGCCGCAAAATCCCCCCGGCTGAGTCCGAGATTAAAGCCATCAAGAACAGGGTTGAGCGTGAGCTGGACGCGCTGAAAAAAGAACAGGGCGTGGTTAAAAAGGATCTCGATAACCTCAGCACACGCAACAAGGTCGGCGAGATACCTCTGGAGAAATTCAGGAGCATGGATGCCAAGCTGCGGCGCAGGAACGAACAAATAGAAACGGAAATGGCCGAGTTTGAGAACCTGCTGAAGGCAAACTGTGCCGCCGACATCTGGCAGGGACCTCCGGGTAAATCCAGCGGGTATTCCGCGCCGAGATTATAATAAACAATACGTTATCAAGACAGAGAGGCTCTTACGATGCGCTGTCCCGTCTGTAAAGTTCCTATGATAGTAGTCGAGCACAATAGGATTGAGCTCGACTATTGCACGAGATGTCTAGGCGTATGGTTCGATGCCGGCGAGCTTGAGCTGCTGTTGGAATCCGCGGGGATGCACTCTGCCGACTTCAATATGCAGAAAATTCTGGGGATGCCTGAAAGGAAAATAAAAGAGGCCGCGAGAAAGTGTTCCCTATGCGGGAAGAAGATGAAGAAGGTCGCTATAATAAGCGACCCGGAGGTGATAATCGACGCTTGTATCCAAGGAGAGGGTCTGTGGTTCGACGGCGGCGAGGTGGGTCAGGTTATTAAACATCTGGTGTCGCAACACGCGGCAGCATCAGGCGCTCCGGACAGAGTGATAGAATTTCTCGGCGAGACCTTTAAGTCCAGAGAATAGCTATAGAATTTGGAGGTGTGATATGGCATGGGTGATCGCAGTGGTAATCGTCGTCGGTATTCTGGTCATACTGGGAATCATGTTCTTCGTCATCTACAACTCGCTAGTTGGATTGCGGAACCAGGTGAAGAATTCATGGGCCCAGATCGATGTACAGCTGAAGAGGCGTCACGACCTGATCCCGAATCTGGTGGAGACGGTCAAAGGCTATGCGGCACACGAGCGGCAAACACTGGAAGCTGTCATCCAGGCCCGCAATACCGCGGTAAGCGCTGTGGGCAAGGGTGTGGGGGAGCAGGCTAAGGCTGAGGGTGGGCTCAGCGGCGCCCTTTCCAAACTCTTTGCCGTAGCAGAGCAGTATCCCAATCTAAAAGCGAACGAGAATTTTCTAGCCCTTCAGGAAGAGCTAACGTCCACCGAGAACAAAATAAGCTTTGCGCGCCAGTTTTACAACGACAGCGTAATGACGCTGAATAACAAGGTTCAGATGTTCCCTTCGAACATCATCGCCAGCGTCTCAGGTTTCAAGGCTGGAGAGTTCTTCGAAGTAGAGTCAGCGGCGGAGAGACAGGCTCCCAAGGTAAGCTTCAGCTAGGATAGCAAGGCTTTGGTATGTGGGCGCAGATAAGGTCCAACAAAATAAGGTCGGTGATACTGGTGGCCGCTCTCGCGGGGGTGCTGGTGTTATTGGGTTATTTCCTGGGCGAAGCCTTCCTCGGCAGCGGCTTGGCCGGCCTGATCATCGCCCTAATCATATGGCTGGTCATGAACCTTATAGCATACTTCCAGGGCGGAGCTCTTGTTCTATCGCTTTCCAGAGCCCGGAAGATCGGACCGAGCGATTATCCGCGCCTTTGGAACGTGGTGGAGGAGATGAAGATAGCCTCCGGTCTGGAGAAAATGCCGGATGTTTACATCATCGACGATCCAGCCATGAACGCCTTCGCCACGGGACGTTCCCCCAAGCATGCGGCGGTCGCCGTTACCTCCGGCCTGTTGCAGAAGATGAACCGCGATGAGCTGCAGGGCGTGATAGCCCATGAGATATCCCACATCCAGAACCGCGACGTTCTACTGATGACGCTGTGCAGCGTCCTGCTGGGAACCATAGTTATTCTTGCCTGGTACGGCAGCAGGGTTATGCTGTTCAGCGGCGGGGGCAGGCGCAGCGGCAGCGGGGGAGGAGGAAGCGCCGGAGCAATTATTATTATCGTTGCGCTGGCGCTGGCGATACTCGCGCCGATTTTCGCCTATTTAATCTACTTCGCCATATCCCGAAAGCGGGAGTATCTGGCCGACGCTTCGGGAGCGCTCTACACAAGGTACCCGGAGGGACTCGCTTCGGCGCTGGAGAAGATCTCGGGCTCAACGGTACAACTCAAATCGGCCAACCAGGCCTTCGCACCAATGTATATCGCTAATCCCTTCCGTAAACAAGGCATGTCGGCCAGCGACCTCACCAGCACGCACCCTCCTGTCCGCGAGAGGATCAGAATACTTCGCAGCATGGCCGGAGGCGCCTCTTTCGCCGACTACGATAAAGCCTTTCGCCAGGTACACAAGGGCAAGGGAGGCGTGATCCCGGGCGCGGCGCTGGCGGGGGCGGGAGCCGCCGGGTTGGTTGCGACACGCCAGTCTGCAGTTGAGGATAAAGCGGCTGAAAAGAGAGAGAAGCTTGATCGTTCGAGAGAGGTCTCTTCGGTACTAGAGAATCTCAACAAATACACCGCGCTGGCCTGCCAGTGCGGCACCGCCTTCAGAATTCCTCCGGATTACAAAGGCAAAGTTATCCGGTGCCCGCGCTGCGGCAGGGATAATCAGATACCTAACAGGTAACCCGCTTTTACTTCTTTCCAATTTCCGACAAAATGCCTAAAAAGTATTGACTTTTTCTTTCTGATATATGCTAAAATTCGCCGTCAGTAGTAGAACACACATCGCGATATTAAACGAACACTACTGTAAATAATGAGAGAAAACATAGAGGAGGTTCACATTCTATGACGGCAGATAATCGTTTCGACATTGTTATTGTTGGAGGCGGCCCCAACGGTACCGCGCTCGCGGCTTACCTTTCCAAGAGCGGGCTCAAGGTCTGCGTGCTGGAAGAGCGATACGAGGCGGGCGGCTCCGCCGAGACGGCGGAGGCTAAAGCCGGTCTGCGCCTCTATCCTCACGCTATATTAATGTATGCCGCCCCGGCGCCCGGCTTCGATCAGCTCGAGCTCTGGAAGTACGGATTCCGTATGACATGGAACCCCCAGGATGTCATCGGTCACGCCACCAACGGTCTATCATGCAGCAACGGCATAGCGGGACTGAGCCCCAAGGACATGGCCGGCTACATGAAAATCAGCGGCCTCGTGGGCAACCCGCCCTTCGCACGCGAATTGATGCGCGCCACCAACTGGTGCCCGCCGCACCCCGATTATGTGGAGATCGATGAGAATACCATACCCTATATGCAGGTCTACAAGAAATACGTCCCCGAGGTCTGGACGAAAGAAATCCTTGATATGACACTGTTTGACTTCATGGACGAGTGGTTCGATACCGAGCCGTGGAAGTGCACCGTAGCCTCGGCGGCATGGTGGTCCGGTGCCGCGGCTCACTGGGAAGGCGTGGCCATCCCCGCCTTCATCAATGTCATGCAGCTCTTCATCGCTGCGTTAAGCGTGCCCCGCGGCGGCATGCACGGCTACTTCCACGCTATCTTCCGCGCCGCCATTGCTCACGGCACGACATTCAAAGCAGCCTGCCCCGTGGAAGAGATAATCGTACAGAACGGCAGGGCCGTGGGCGTGCGCCTGCGCGACGATGCTGCTGCCAGAGAGAAAACCATCTGGGCCGATAAGGCCGTTATCTCAGCATGCGATGTCAAACAGACATTCAACCAGCTCGTAGGACCGAGTCATTTGGATAAAGGCTTCCTGCAGAAGGTCAATGATATCAGCATTAAAGGCGGAACCCTATGGGTATCACAGTTCCTGTTGAAGAAACCGCTGTCATGGAAACCCGCGTGGCAAAAGATGGGCGGCGGCCACCAGGAAGTTCCTTACGGCAGCGCCTATCCCATGGACTCCCGCGATATCTACTACGAAAACGTGAGCGACGTCGACGCCTTTAAGGGCAACCCCAGCGTGCCGGCCGAGCGCTACCTCTGGTTCCTCGCGCCGAGCCAGGCCTTCGATCCCACCGATAACCAGTGCCCCGGCGTCTATCCTAAAGGCGTTCTTTCCGCCACCTTCGAGGCGGGCGCTACGCCTCCTGAGTACAACGTAGAGGCCCCCGACGCCGCCGATAAGGTCAAGACCGAGATGGAAGCATACTTCCGCAAGGCCTTCAGCGGCCCGCTTGAGGGGCTGGAAGACGACAATGTGATCATGCACTGGTCCACTGCTCCGTTCGAGATGATACACCGCAACCGCAGCCTCCTGGGCGGCACATGGTGCGGACACAGACATTGCGGCGACCAGTTGTTCAACAAGCCGCACTTCCGGGATATCGCCCGATACCGCACCCCGATCGACGGCCTGTACCTCTGCCATCAGACCTCGGGCCACCCCGGCGGCCTGTGCCTCATGGCCATACCCTACAACCTGATGCACATACTCATCGAGGACGGCGTAGTGGAGCCCGGCGACTGGTGGTACCCGTCACCTTACTACATCCCCGAGAGAGGCAAAATATCAGCGGTCCCCGGTCAGGGCAGGATGCCGGAATAGGAATCGACAGTTAAGTCAGAACGATGGCCGCTTCCGTAATGGAAGCGGCCATTTTTATTTAGTTCAACAGCGTCGCAACATGACGTTGACATTGAATAAATGCCAATAAAGAATGCTTAGGCTGGCGGGATTATAGCCTTGATGACTTAGAGCGGTGTGACAGGCTGGTCGAAAACTTCCTTAGCAGGTATCATCACCACAGACCGCATATAGGACTCAATATGACACCGGCATTACAAAAGAGAAAGGACGACGACTGTCGGATATTCGCGGAGAATTGAGCGAATAGTTTACATTACCCTCGGACTATGATATACTTCCTATTCTGTAATGAATAAAGAGAGAAAACAGGCCATATTAGAGGGGTTTCGCCTCCACGAGAAAGACAGTGGCTCCCCGGAGGTTCAGGTCGCTCTGCTCACGGAGCGGATTAACAACCTGACCGAGCACATGCGGGTCAATCGCCATGATTACGACTCGCTACGCGGACTTCTCATTCTGGTGGGGCAGCGACAGCGGTTGCTGCAGTACATAAGCCGGGAAGATCCGGAGCGGTACCGTTCGCTCATCGCCAGACTTGGTCTCCGTAAGTAAGGAAGGAGTCCGCGATGCCACACAGGTACGAATGTCTGCTGGGCAGCCAGCCTCTTATTATTGAAACAGGAGCTATTGCCAATCAGGCGGATGGTTCCGTTACCGTTCGGTACGGCGACACGTTAATCTTAGCCACGGTCTGCGTATCCAAGACAGAGAGGGAAGACGCGGACATGGTGCCCCTGACCGTAGACTACGAGGAGAAGCACTACGCCGCGGGTAAGATACCCGGCAGCTTCATCCGCAGGGAAAGCCGCCCCAGCCAGGATGCGATTTTAGCCGACCGTCTCATAGACCGGTCGTTGCGTCCGCTTATCGCGAAAGGCTTCAAACACGACACGCAGATCGTCATAACGGTGTTATCCACGGACCAGGAGAACGATCCTGATATACTGGCCATCATCGGCGCTTCTGCCGCGCTATCAATATCCAAGGTGCCGTTCGACGGCCCCATATCCGCGGTCCGCGTGGGCTACATAGAAGGTAATCTAGTCCTGAATCCCACCTTCAGCCAGCTGGAGGAAAGCAAGTTGGATATCGTGGTCTCCGGCACCAAAGACGCTCCAGCCATGGTCGAGGCCGAGGCCGATGAGATAGCGGACCAGGTCATACTCGATGCCATCATGATGGCGCAGGAGGCCAATCAGAACGCTATCCTGCTTCAGGAAAAACTGCGCGAGGAGTGCGGTAAACCCAAAATGGATTTCAATCCGGCAATAGTCAAACCTGAAGCCCTGGAAGCCGTCTCCGCCATCGTCGGCGACAGGCTCGGCGAAGTAGTATACAAAACCAAACTCGACAGGCAGGCTGACCTCGACGCCATCGAGCAGGAGTTAAATAAACAGCTGAACGAGCAATTCACATCGAAAGAAATAAGCTCAGCGCTCGAGGCTCTGGTTAAGAAAGCGGTCAGATCGCAAATCCTGGAGAAGGGCGTACGCTCCGCCGGTCGTAAGCCGAACGAGATCCGGCCTATAACCTGTGAAGTGGGGGCACTGCCCCGCACACACGGATCGGGCCTGTTCACACGCGGAAGCACCCAGGTACTAAGCATCACAACGCTGGGCTCGTCGTCGGAAGAACAGATGATCGATACTATCAGCCAGCAGGACAGCAAGCGTTTCCTGCATCACTATAACTTCCCGCCTTTCTGCGTCGGCGAGACAGGCCGCATGACCGGCCCCAAGCGCCGAGAGATAGGACACGGCGCGCTGGCGGAACGGGCGCTGACACCAGTAATCCCGACGAAAGAAGAGTTCCCATATACGCTGCGAGTGGTCTCCGAGGTTCTGTCCTCGAACGGCTCCAGCTCAATGGGAAGCGTCTGCGCCAGCAGCCTATCGCTGATGGATGCCGGCGTCCCGATAAAGAAGGCCGTCGCCGGTGTGGCCATGGGACTGATAGCGGAGGGGGACCAATACGTCATCCTCACGGACATAGAGGGGTTGGAGGATGCCTACGGCAATATGGATTTCAAAGTGGCGGGAACCGTCGACGGTATCAACGCCCTGCAGATGGATATCAAGCTCAAAGGAATACCATACGCTGTTATCGAGAAGGGATTGAAGCAGGCGTACGAGGCCCGACTGTTCATTCTCGATAAGATGAATCAGGCAATCGGTACTCACCGCACCGAGCTCAGCAAATACGCCCCCAGGATATACCGGATGATGATCAATCCGGAGAAGATCGGCACTGTTATCGGCCCGGGCGGCAAGATGATAAGATCGATCGTTGAGCAGACCAAGTCCAAAGTGGATATTGAAGACGACGGCACGGTCTTGATAGCGTCGGCCGATGAAGAAAGCGCCAGAAAAGCGATCAAGATAATAGAGGACCTGACCAAGGAGGTCGAGGTTGGAGCGGTGTACACCGGAAAGGTAACGCGCCTTATGGACTTCGGCGCTTTCGTGGAGGTCCTTCCCGGCAAAGAGGGCCTGGTCCATATCAGCGAGCTTGCCGATTACCGCGTGGCCAGCGTAGAAGACGCGGTGAAGGTAGGGGACGAGGTCATGGTCAAGGTCATCGAGATCGACCGCATGGGACGCGTTAACCTGTCACGCCGCGCCGTCTTCCAGGATGCAGCTGGTGGTGAAGGCGGTCAGCAAACGCCCCCGCCGCAAAGCCAGCGCGATAGACCGCAGCGTCCCGGTGGATTCCGCGGAGACCGGCCGCCGCGCCGCGATCAACCAAGAAACCCGAACCGCAGGCCCAATCGATAAACCTTTGTAAGAAGGGGGCATCGAAACCATGATCAAGGTAGTTATTCACGGCGTTCTAGGCAGAGTGGGGCAGGAGGTACTGCGCGCCGTATGCGCGGACACGGAACTGCAGGCGGTAGGGGCTGTTGACATCAAAGCCAAGAGCGATAAGCTCGCGTTGCCCGGCACTGCCGCGGAGATACCTCTTTCCAGCGACGTCGATTCAATTCTTTCCTCTACGAACCCGGATGTAATGGTGGATTTCACCCTCTATCAAGCCGCCATGCCGGCGATACGCGCCGCCGCTAAACATAAGGTGAACCTGGTCATCGGAACGACCGGCTTCTCGCAGCAGGATATCGACGAGATCGATAAGCTGTGCCGCGACAATACGATCGGCGCTGTCGTAGCCTCCAATTTCGCCCTCGGGGCAATACTGATGATACATATGGCTAAAGTAGCGGCGAAATATTTCGACTACGCCGAGATCATAGAGAAACATCACGAGAAAAAGGCCGACGCCCCGTCCGGCACGGCGCTTTCGACGGCTAAGGCCATGGTCGAAGCCCGCGGCAAGGGATTCACCATGCCGCCCCTGGAAAAAGAGACGCTGGCCGGCACACGCGGCGGAAATGTCGACGGCATAAGCATACACAGCGTGCGCCTGCCGGGATATATGGCTAATCAGGATATCATTTTCGGCTCACTGGGACAGACGCTCAAGATCAGCCATGAGACGGTAAGCCGTGAGGCGTTCATGCCCGGTGTTCTCATGGCCGTCAAGCACGTAAACGAGAACAAGGGCCTTATCGTCGGTCTCGACAAGCTATTGGGATTATAGAACGAAATTTTCCGTAGGAGCGAGGGCCCCTCGCCTTTTCCTCGATTCGAATTTCACATAGAGAGGTTATAGCAATGGCGAAAATAGGCAGATTGATAACAGCGATGGTAACACCCTTCAATGCGAGGGGGGAATTGGATTATAAGCAGGCTCAGAAGCTGGCCAAGGCGCTCATCGACTCCGGGAGCGATGGACTGGTGGTCACCGGAACCACCGGCGAGCGCCCCACCCTGACCGATGAAGAGCAGCTCGATCTGTTCACGGCAGTAAGAGAGTCCATCGGCAAGAAAGGAACGATCATCGCCGGCACCGGAGGCAACTGCACCCGCGAGAGCATCGCCATGACCAAGCAGGCGGAGAAGCGCGGGGTGGACGCCGTACTTCTCGTCGTCCCTTACTACAACAAACCGACCCAGGAAGGAATGTACCAGCACTTCAAGGCCATCGCCGGAAGCACCAGCCTTCCGTGTATCCTGTACAATGTGCCCGGACGCACAGGCACAAACCTGGCTCCGGAGACCGCCGTGCGCCTTAGCAAGATCGACAATATCATCGGCCTCAAAGAGGCCAGCGGCAACCTGGAACAGTCGGCCAAAATCATCACGGGAGCCGGCAAGGATTTCCTGGTATGGAGCGGCAACGACGGCGACACCTTCGCCATCATGGCTATGGGCGGCTACGGAGTGGTCAGCGTCGCCTCGCACCTCGTCGGGAAGCAGTTGCAGGAGATGATACAGCAGATAGTCAAGGGGAAGATGAAAGAGGCCGCCGCCACTCAGATGCGGCTGTTGCCACTGATTAACGCGCTGTTCGTGGTATCGAACCCCATACCGATAAAATACGCCCTGAATCACGTAGGCTTTAAGGTCGGCAAGCCGCGACTGCCGCTCACCGAGCCCGATGAGAAATCGGCGAAAGTAATCGAGGATGCGCTGAAGAAATACACCGTCGACCTGAAGATTTAGGAAAAACTACTCGGACGCGAATCACGATCGGCAAAGGCCGGGATTACCAGAACTCTATGCTGCCGGCGCACTCTTGATCCCTGAGGAACGTGGCTATTTCCCTCTTTGTCTGGTCGTCCGCGATCGGCTCCACTTCTGATACGGGCAAACCTTCCGGACTCTTTTTCGATTCCCAGTTGACTATATATCCCGGAACTATAGCATACATTGAGCCGCCCCGGACGCAGCAGCTGTTATCGATCATAAAGGCCCCTGTAACGTAGAGGACTTCCCTGCCTTTATACTGCCACCTTATCTCATGCAACGGAACGTAGTAACCGGATATGGAGTGTATTTCCCTACCCAGATCCTGATGAACGTATTCCCTCGCCATTTCAGTTACCTCGCCGAATCATCCACTCGACTATTGACGCAGGGACGATGCAGCCTTAAAACGGCTCCTTGACGATTATTGTCTGCTCACGCCGCTCTCCTACGGATACGATACTGGCGGGACAATTGAGCAATTCCTCAATCCTCTTCACGTAGCTTCTGGCATTCTCCGGAAGATCCTGCAGTTTTCTGGCCCCGGTGATGTCTACCCCCCAACCGGGAAGCTCCTCGTATACCGGTTCACACCTTGCCAGCGTCGCCACGTTTGAAGGAGGGCTCGTGATAGTTTTTCCGTCGAGCTTATAAGAAGTGCATATCTTTATCGATGGCAGTATGCTCAGTATATCAAGCCGAGTCATCGCAATGGAGGTGAAGCCGTTGATGCGAACGCTGAAGCGCCCGACCACGCCGTCGAACCAGCCGCATCGGCGCGGGCGCCCGGTGGTCGCGCCCCACTCTTTGGCATGCTGTCTTATCTTCTCCCCGACTTCATCCAGTAATTCCGTCGGCATGGGCCCGCCGCCGACCCGGGTGCAATAAGCCTTGAAAACGCCGATGACGCCACCGAGCTTAAGCGGACTCAATCCAAGACCTGCACATGCTCCCCCGGCAATAGTTGAGCTTGATGTAACGAACGGGTAAGTGCCGAAGTCTATATCCAACAGAGACCCCTGCGCTCCCTCGAGCAGAACGTTCTTATTCTGCTCGATAGCCTCCGCTATCATCATATCCGTCTCCTTGAGGAAAGGAGCCAGCTTATCCCCATAATCGCAGTATTTTTTATAGACCTCCCCCAAGTCCAGCGGCTCGGCGCCATAGAGCTTTGTAAGCATTAAGTTCTTCTCTTTCAGAACTATAGCCAATCTCTCCTTGAAATTCTTCTTGTCCATCAAATCCCCGGCGCGTATGCCGCTGCGGCCCACCTTGTCCATATAAGCCGGCCCGATGCCCTTCTTTGTCGTACCAATAGCACCCTTACCCCGCGCCTCCTCCTCAAGCCCGTCGAGCAATATGTGGTAAGGCATGATAAGATGCGCCCGATCGCTTATGAACAGGTGGCTGACCGGCACTCCTTTGCTCTGTAATGCATCGATCTCCTGTAGAATCACATCACAGTCTAATACCACGCCATTGGAAACTATGCAGATAACATCGCTGTGGAAAATCCCGGCCGGGATTAAATGCATTTTGAATGTCCCCATTGTGTTGATAACGGTATGTCCGGCATTGCTGCCGCCGGAATACCTCACAACCATGTTCGCTCTTTCAGCGATGACATCGACGACCTTCCCCTTCCCCTCATCACCCCATTGCGCTCCAATAACAGCTACAGCAGGCACCAGCTTCCTCCTCTTGACCCTTAGTACATTGAGCCTTTTTTGCCCCACAGCAGTATACCAGATGATTTCTTCTTTGATAAGGGGCATCCCTCATATGAATTAATTATTGACAATATGACTTAAAAATGATAATTTTACTAGGCCGTTGTCTGCATTACTGAATATCGTCATGCCCGAGTAGCTCAATGGCAGAGCAAGTGTTTTGTAAACACTAGGTTAGTGGTTCGACTCCGCTCTCGGGCTGTTATAATGTTAACGGTAGAGCAAACGGCGAGATGGGTGAGTGGTTAAAACCAGCAGACTGTAAATCTGCCGCCCTTCGGGCTTCGTTGGTTCGAATCCAACTCTCGCCACTTTCATCAGTGAAAATAGAATAAATCCCGAACGCCGCCATATGTATTTCAATCGTTGAAGCTATTGACAACAAAATACATAGATAGTAAAATGCTCTGGCATAGCTTTCGGCTATGCCTTAGTTATTATGTCTTAGTGCCCACATAGCTCAGTGGTAGAGCACGTTCTTGGTAAGAACGGGGTCGTCAGTTCAAGTCTGACTGTGGGCTTATTAACCGAGGAGGAGAAATGGCGAAGAAAGTATTTGAACGAACCAAACCACACGTAAACGTAGGAACGATCGGGCACGTTGACCATGGCAAGACCACTCTGACTTCTGCTATCACAAAGGTACTAGAGGGAAAAGGATTAGCGTCTTTTGTCTCCTATGACCAGGTAGCAAAAGCCTCCGAGTCCCAGGGCCGGCGTGACGAAACAAAAATCTTGACTATAGCCATTTCGCACGTTGAATATGAAACTGACAAGCGCCACTATGCACATATTGACTGCCCGGGTCATGCCGACTACATCAAGAACATGATCACCGGCGCGGCGCAGATGGACGGCACGATTCTTGTAGTATCCGCGGCCGACGGCCCCATGCCTCAGACCAGAGAGCACATCCTTCTGGCCCGCCAGGTGAACGTTCCCGCAATCGTGGTTTTTATAAATAAGATCGATCTCATGGAAGACCCTGAACTGGTTGAGTTAGTGGAGCTTGAACTGCGCGATCTGCTCAGTAAGTACGAGTTCCCGGGCGACAAGACGCCCATTATCAAAGGCTCTGCGACAAAGGCGCTCCAGTGCGGCTGCGGAAAGCCCGACTGCCAGTGGTGCGGCCGCATTCTCGAATTGATGGACGCCGTCGACAGCTTCATACCGACACCGGTGCGTCCGAAGGACAAGCCCTTTATGATGGCGGTGGAAGACGTCTTCAGCATCAAGGGACGCGGCACCGTGGCGACAGGGCGTATCGAGCGCGGAATCGTCAAGGTCGGCGATGAAGTAGAGCTGGTCGGATTGAAAGCAACTCAGAAAAAGGTTGTTACCGGCGTCGAGATGTTCCATAAGACCTTGCAGGAAGGCGAGCCGGGCGACGCGGTCGGACTGCTCATCAGAGGCGCGGAGCGCGATGACATCCTCAGAGGAATGGTTATGGCCAAGCCTGGAACGATAACACCGCATACCGAGGCTGAGTCCGAAGTATATGTTCTAACAAAAGAGGAAGGCGGCCGCCATACTCCGTTCTTCACCGGCTATAAACCGCAGTTCTACATCCGGACAACCGATGTTACCGGTTCTTTATCCCTGCCGGAGGGAGTAGAGATGTGCATGCCCGGCGACCATATTAAGATGAATATCAAGCTTATCGAGCCGGTAGCTATGGAGACTAACATGCGATTTGCTATCAGAGAAGGCGGCAGGACTGTAGGATCCGGCGTAATCACAAAAATAATCGCATAACTACTACGATTCGTATCTAATATATAGGGGAAAGATGTTTATTGGCTAAGAAGGGATCCAGGGAGATAATCCATCTCGCATGCACTGAGTGCAAGGAGAGGGTTTATACAACAACAAAGAACAAGAAAAATGACCCGGAGCGTTTGGAGCTTAAGAAGTTTTGCCCGCGTTGCCGCACCCAGAAAGTGTACCGTGAGGTAAAGTGATATGGCCAAACCTTCTTTCGCAGTGGGACACATAATTCCATGGCTCCGCCGCTACGTGAGTGAAATAGCGGGCGAGTTCAGGAAAGTTGTCTGGCCTACAAGAGCGGAGACGAGACGTCTTACAGTAATGGTGCTCATTATCGCTGGGTCGATAGGGATTTTCCTGGGCGCTGTCGATTACGGGTTCACGCGTCTCATGCAATTGATAATAGGAGGGTAGGGAGACGGGAGGCATATCAGAAAACCGCTTGTACCGGTTTTCCTTGCACCCACTTCTAAGGAAAAGAAATGGCAGAAGCAGAGCGGAGATGGTATGTCATTCACACCTACTCCGGTTATGAGCAGCGGGTTCAGACCAACTTAGAACAGCGTATCCGGTCTATGGATGCACAAGATAAGATTTTCAGTGTGACCATCCCAACCGAAAACGAGATAGAGATCAAGGACGGGCAGAAGAAAACCGTAGCGAGAAAGGTCTTTCCCGGCTATATACTGGTGGAGATGAAATTAACCGACGAGAGCTGGAACGTTGTGCGCAACACCCCGGGAGTTACCGGCTTTGTCGGCGCCGGAAGCAAGCCCGTTCCGCTGGAAGAGGAAGAGGTAAAGAACATCTTCCAGCGGATGGAGGGAGACACGCCGAGGATCAAGGTCGGTTTCCGTAAAGGAGAGAGCGTTCGCGTAATAGACGGGCCTTTCATCGATTTGATAGGTATAGTAGATGAGATATTCCCTGAGAAAGGCAAGGTCAGGGTACTGATATCTCTCTTCGGGCGAGAGACGCCGGTAGAATTAGACTTCTTGCAGATAGAACGAATCTAGTTCACAGCGAGAAGCATTTCATAGGGGTAGTAACTTGGCTAAAAAGGTAAAAGCAATAATAAAAATCCAGCTGCCGGCAGGACAGGCAAGTCCGGCGCCGCCGGTCGGCCCGATACTCGGGCAGCACGGCTGCAATATCATGGGCTTCTGCAAGGAGTATAACGAGCGTACGGCGTCTCAAACGGGATCGATCGTCCCGGCGGAGATAACCATTTACGACGACCGTTCATTCACATTCACGCTTAAGACACCTCCGGTAGCAGATATGCTGCGGAAAGCGCTCAGCATAGAGAAGGGGAGCGGCGCACCTAACACAGTGAAGGTAGGCAAGATTCCCAGAAGCAAGGTTGAAGAGATCGCCAAAATGAAGATGAAAGACCTGAACGCCGCTGATGTAAAGGGCGCTATGCTGATGATAGAGGGAACGGCGAGAAGCATGGGGATCGAGGTAGAATAATGGCTAAGCACGGTAAGAAATTCGAAGAGGCGTCTAAGCTGATAGACCACCAGAAGGAATACGATCCCAAAGAGGCCATTGCGCTTCTCAAGAAGGCATCGTTCGTTAAATTCGATGAAACGGTTGAAGTGCACATGCACATGGGATTGGACCCCAGGCACGCCGATCAGCAGGTGAGAGGCGTCGCCAGCCTGCCGCATGGACTTGGGAAACAGGTAAGGGTCATAGTCTTCACACAGGGCGAAGGAGTAAGGATTGCTCAAGAAAGCGGCGCCGATTTCGCCGGTTGCGAGGACTTGATAAAGAAGATAGAGGAAGGCTGGCTAGATTTCGATGTGGCCATAGCCAATCCTGATGTTATGGGCAAGGTATCAAAACTCGGCAAGATACTGGGAAGGAAAGGGCTTATGCCCAATCCCAAATCGGGGACGATAGTGCAGCCCGCCGATATCGCTCGCGCCATCAACGAGGCGAAGAAGGGGCGTGTTGACTTCAGGCTCGACAAGACCGCCGTAATCCATGTATCGATAGGCAAAGCCAGCTTCGACGATAACAAATTATTCGAGAATCTTGCCGCCATTATCGAAACCGTAGTAAAAGCCAAACCGAGAGGTGCAAAAGGCCAATATGTAAAGAGCATCTCTATCAGCACATCGATGGGGCCGGGTGTAAACGTAGACCTGAAACCCGCTTTAGATCTAAAGGCCAGTTAGCCTAGCGGTGTCCGAAGTGAAGATTAAGCCGAACATAGGCAATCCGGATAGAATCATCAGGGCAATAGCTGGAATAGCCCTGACGGTTATAGCGTTCCTGATTCTCGACGCACCCGACGGAAGGGTTGGCGGGATTTTAGCGGCGGTATTAGGGGTGCTGTTGATTGTAACCGCGATAACGCGGTATTGTGTGGGATATGCGCTATTCCACTATTCAACCTTGAAAAACAAATAGCGTACGCAACGCCATAGACAGCAGGCGCCTTACGGCTTAATGAAAGGCCTGCCGAGGTGAAGCTCCGATCTAAGAGTCCCTCATGTCTATGGCACTGGGACTTTTTTATTTAAGAGGTGAGACATGCGTCTGGAAGAAAAAAAACAGTCTGTCGATGAGCTGGCCGAAAAGGTGGAACGCGCGAGCGTAATCATCAGCACCGATTACGGCGGGCTCACCGTAGCCGAGATGACCGACCTGCGCCGCAAGCTGCGCGCCCAACAGATCGAGTTCCGTGTGATCAAGAACACCCTGGCGCGATTTGCGGCAACAAAGGCCGGCAAGGATGATCTGGACAAGATAATAGTTGGCCCTACCGCCGTGGCTCTCGGCTACGATGACATAGCCGCTCCGGCGAAGGTGTTGATGGAATATATCCGCAGCACAAAAAGCCAGTTAAAGATAAGCGGCGGCCTTATCGAGAACCGGGTGTTGAGCGCGGCCGAGGTCGCTACTCTGGCCACTATGCCGCCAAAAGAGGTGCTTGTGGCTAAGCTGCTCGGCGGCCTCAAAGGGCCGCTCTACGGGCTGGTTAATGTGCTCAACGCTAATATAGCCGGGCTAACATACGTACTCTCTGCAAGACAAAAGCAATTGGAAAAAGGAGGATAGAATGTCGGAAAGTCAGAAAATGAGCAAAGAGGAACTTATAGGTGTTATTAAGAATATGACCGTCCTCGAACTCAGCGAGTTGGTCAAAGCCCTAGAGGAGGAGTTCGGTGTCAGCGCTGCGGCGCCGATGGCTGTAGCCTCTGTGGCCGGCGCTCCCGCGGGAGCAGCCCCTGCCGCAGAGGAAGAGCAGACGGAGTTCACGGTGATGCTCAAAGAGATCGGGGCGAACAAGATACAGGTGATCAAGATTATACGCGAGGTCACAGGCTTAGGACTGAAGGAATCCAAGGATCTCGTAGAGGGAGCCCCGAAGGCGATAAAGGAAGGGATCTCCAAAGAGGAAGCTGCTTCAATAAAGCAGAAAGTGGAGACTTCCGGCGCCACTGTAGAAATCAAATAAATCACAATGAGGCTTCAACGATTCCAGTCATAGCCTGAATAAGCATCTTAGCATCGGCACCCGGCACAAACTTGATAGAACACCGGGTGCTGATGACCAAGGTGAACCCTGTCCCATCCGTCTGGCACGAATCTGGTTTTCTTAGAGTCATCGGCGGCAGTTATCCGGCATCCGCCCCCGTAACTATTTAATCGTAATGGGCTACGAGGAGACACAGGTAACACAGGAGGGTTGACCAATGACAGTCAAGGTTATCATTGAACGCACTGTAACGCTGGAAAACCAGGATAAATTGCAGACTCTATCAAAGCAGTTGAGGGTTCTGGCTGTGAACCAGCCCGGATATGAGACGGGAGAAACCCTGTTCTCCGTGGACAACCCCGGCACGCACATTGTAATCAGCACCTGGCACAGCTTGCCTGAATGGCAGGCATGGAAAAACAATCCGGAACGCAAGAAGATATTAAGCGAAATCGACCGTCTGCTGGTGACCCCGGCTAAAGAATCCACTTACATAGAACCCTGGGCCTCGCCGTCGAGCGGCATGTAGTTAAATTCAACATAATAACCGATAAATTAGTTGTTCCCTACATACCTCACAGACGTTAAGAGGAGGGTTATATACCTGATGGAATATCACATCCGCATCAGCGAACTCCCCACCGGAGAACGCCCCCGTGAACGACTACGTCAAAACGGCGCCGCAAGCCTCTCCAGCAGCGAGCTTCTGGCTATAATACTGCGCACGGGAACACGCGCCGAAAACGTCCTGGGGCTGGCGAACCGGCTGATTGTCAGGTTCGGCGGCCTCACAGGGCTCTCCCGCGCCGGCTTCAACGAGCTGTGCAACGAGCACGGGGTGGGCCAGTCCAAAGCGGCCCAGATAAAGGCCGCTCTGGAGCTGGGGCGCAGGGCTGCATCCACCCAGCCGGAGGAGAAAACGATTATCCGCTCCCCGCAGGATGCCGCCGGCCTGCTCATGGACGACATGGGCCCCCTTCAGCAGGAACATCTCCGAGTCATGCTTCTAAACTCAAAGAATCACCTCCTTGCGATTCACGAGGTCTATAAAGGCAATGTCAACGCATCGACGATTCGAACCAGCGAGTTGTTCCGCAACGCCGTGCGTGAGAACTGCCCCGCCATGATCGTGGTACACAACCACCCATCCGGCGATCCGGAACCCAGCAGCGACGACATCGCCGCCACAGAGCACATCATAAAAGGCGGGAAGGCGCTGGACATAGAAGTTCTCGATCACATTATCATCGGCGACCACAGGTTCGTAAGCCTGAAAGAGCGCGGCATTATCTCTTAACGACGGACGGGTCGATTTAATTGGCCCGAGGTTACATCGTGTCTCTAAGGACGGTAGAAAATTTATATCGACTGTGCTAACCTTTACTAACCATCTCATTCACAGGGGGATACTACTATGAAAAAGAGACGTATCGGCGTTTTAACCGGGGGCGGCGATTGCCCTGGCTTGAACCCGGCGCTTAAATGGGTGGTGACGGCGGCATCGGACGAGAGAACGCAGGCCGAGGCCGGTGCCGAGTTCGAGGTCATCGGCATCAGGAATGGCTGGAAAGGCCTCATCAATATCGACCCCGACAATCTGGTGCACGACGCTTCGATCGTTAACGGTTTCGAGATTCCGCACGGAATTATCCTTACGCCGGCGATAGTCCGCTCCTGGGACAGGTACGGCGGCACGTTTCTCGGCTCATCGCGTACGAACCCCTACAATCCCAAGAACGACCAGTCAAAGAAAGTTATCGAAAACATAGAGAAGCTCGGCCTGGAGGCGGTGATAGCGATAGGCGGCGACGATACCCTCAGTATTGCCGGCAAGCTCGATGCCGCAGGCATCAATGTAGTCGGCATACCCAAGACCATCGATAAGGACCTGCCCGGCACCGAGTACACTCTCGGATTCGAAAGCGCGATCAATGTCATACTGGAATCAGTCGACCGTTTGCGAACTACAGCCGGCGCACACGGCAGGACATTCGTCGTCGAGGTCATGGGCCGCAACGCCGGATGGATGGCGCTGATAGGCGGCGAGGCCGGCGGGGCCTCCATGATCCTGATACCGGAACACGAGTTCACCTTCGAGAAGGTCAACAGCCTGGTGAAGGATATGGTCAAGCGCGGCGCCAGATACAATATCATCGTCGTGGCAGAAGGAGCCAAGCCGGAGGGCGGCAAGGAAGCGATAAAGAAAGCAACCGTCGACGCCTTCGGCCATGAGGCGCTGGGCGGCATCGGCGATGTCATCGCCCAGGAGATAAGCGACGCCGCGGGCCTGGACACGCGCAGCGTGGTGCTCAGCCACCTTCAGCGCGGCGGCGCGCCGTGCGCCTATGACCGCAGGATGGGCCGCTACTACGGCATCGCCGCCGTGGATCTGGTGGTGAAACGCCAGTTCGGCAGGATGGTATCGCTGCAGAATAACAAGATCACATCGGTCCCGATAAACGAGGTGACCGGTAAGCTCTATAAGGTCGATGTAGCTACGGAGTACGATACCGAGAGATACAACGGGCGGAGGAAAATCCTTCGCTGATAAGGAGTGTACATATGTCTGTCGATGCAAACAAGATTGAAAAGCTTATATCCGACACTGTATTCACCGCCGATGCGCAGGCCAGAGACAACGGCTTTCTCGAAATTCGCAAGCTGGCCGGGGAGAACGGCCTACATCTCGCCAGCATCCAGGGACTGTATGAAGCATCCGGGAAGGGTAAGTACAGCGGTAAAACGGTGCCGGCGATGAACCTCCGCGGCGTCACATTCGATATGGCGCGCGCCGTCTTCCGCGCGGCGGTCAAGGGCAAGGTGGGCGCCATGATCTTCGAGATCGCGCGCTCGGAGATCGGCTACACGCTGCAGCGCCCCGCCGAGTACACCGCCTGCGTGCTGGCCGCCGCCATGGCCGAGGGATTCACCGGCCCGATTTTCATGCAGGGAGACCACTTCCAGGTTAACGCCAAAAAATATCAAACCGACGCGCAGAAGGAGTTGAACGCCATCAAAGACCTCATCCGCGAGGCGGTGGCTGCCGGATTTTATAATATCGACATCGATGCTTCAACCGTAGTCGATTTATCGAAAAAAACCATCTCCGAGCAACAGACGGACAACTACACCATCACCGCCGATATGACAAAGTTCATCCGCGGCATGGAGCCCAAGGGCGTGACCGTCTCCGTAGGCGGCGAGATAGGCGAGGTGGGCACCGCCAACAGCACGGTTGAGGACCTGGACGCTTTCATGGCGGGTTACAAAAAGCAGCTCGGTGTCAACGTTAAAGGTATTTCAAAGATAAGCGTGCAGACCGGCACGTCGCACGGCGGCGTCGTATTGCCCGATGGATCGATTGCCAAGGTTAAAATCGACTTCAAGACGCTGGAAGACCTGTCGCGGACGGCGAAAGAGAAATACGGCATGGGCGGCGCCGTGCAGCACGGGGCGTCCACGCTGCCGGATGAGGCCTTCCACAAGTTCCCCGAGGTTGGCACGGTCGAGGTGCACTTGGCCACCGGCTTCCAGAACATCGTCTTAGACAGCCCGCACTTCCCGGACTCGCTCATCCAGAAAATCAACGGCAGCCTCATGGAGAAATACGCCGCCGACAGAAAATCAGGAGAGACGGACGAGCAGTTCTTATACAAGACGCGCAAGAAGGCCTTCGGCGACTTTAAGAAGGAGATGTGGGACCTGCCCGACGCCATAATGGCTGCGATAGGACGGGACCTTGAGGAGCGCTTCGCGCTGCTGTTCGAGAAACTCAGTGTGACGGACACTGTGGACCTGGTAAAGAAGTACGTCAAGGCCAAATAGCCTTCCGTCATATCGACACGACACCTTCATGGTCGAGTTGTTTGAAATCTGACCGTAGGGGCGAGGTTCGTCGCGCCCGATAATTGAGGGGGTTGATTGGACCGATATCTAAAAGCCGCCATCGACGAGGCGAAGAAGGGCCTGGCGGAGGGCGGCATCCCGATAGGCTCGGTGCTCGTAAAGGACGGCGAAATCGTCGGGCGCGGACACAACAGGCGCGTGCAGCATGGCGACCCCATGGCCCACGCCGAGATCGACTGTCTCCGCAACGCCGGGCGCATCGGCAGCTACAAGGGTACGACGCTGTACTCAACGCTGATGCCCTGCTACCTCTGCGCCGGAGCCGTCGTCCAGTTCGGCATCAAGAAGGTCATAGCAGGCGAATCGAGAACTTTCCCCGGCGCCAGATCGTTCATGGAGGAACACGGCGTCGAGGTGATAGATGTCGACGATAACGAGTGCTATGCGCTGATGCAGGATTTCATCAGGAAGAACCCGGAACTGTGGAACGAGGATATAGGCAAATAAAGGAATATACAATGATGAAAACGAAAATGTCCCTACTTCTCGCAATTCTATTGACGATAACGACCGTCGTCGTAGCCGGTTGTTCTTCGACCACGGAACCGACGGCAACCCCCGACATCCAAATCCTGCTCATCCACTCCTACCACGAGGGCTGGGACTGGAACAGCGATATCGAGGCGGGGATAATCGAGGGGCTCTACCGCCAGGGCTTTGAACAAGACATCGACTATGATATCGAGACGTTCTACATGGACACCAAGGTCACCTATACCACCGTCGAGCAGATAGAGCAGCGCGCCGCTCTCGCCGTCGACATGATCGAGGAACTTGATCCCGACATCGTTTTTGTGAACGACGACAACGCCCTCAAATATGTGGCCGTCGCCTACACCGAAGATCACCCTCAAAGCGCGCTTCCTTTCGTTTTTTGCGGCATCAACATCGATCCGACCATATATGACACCATCCAGAGCCTGGATCAGCCCGGCGGCGTGATGACCGGCACGCTGGAGCGCCTGCCCTTCGAGGACGCCTTCGAGCTGGCCGTGCGCATATCGCCGGACGCGCAGAGCATAGTGCTGCTGGCCGATTCAAGCACCAGCTCAAACGCCGTGATCGACAACTTCAACCAGAGATACACGAACGTGATCGCCGACCCCCCGCTGGAGATCATCGGCCCCATCCAGCACGAGACGTTCGACGAGTGGAAAACGACCGTCATCGAATACCAGACCAAGGCCGATTTCGTCGGCATCATCACCTACCACCAGCTGCGTGACGAGGGCGGCGACGTGGTTCCGGCGCAGGACGTGGTTGACTGGACCGTGGCCAACAGCAACCTGCCCGAGGTGGGCTTCCTCACGTTCCACGCCGAGGACGGCTACCTCTCCACCGCCGGCGTTGACGGCTACAAGACCGGCATCTACACCGGCATCATCGGCGGCGATATCTTGAGCGGCGCGGACCCGGGCGCGATCCCCATCGTCGATCCGAATGCCGTGGAAATTGCCTTCAACCTGTGCCGCGCCGATATGCTGGGGATAACCATACCTACTGCCGAACTCGCGGCGGCGGGGAAGGTGTTTCATAGCATAGGGATAAACGGCTCCTGCCCTTAATTTCAACGATGCAGGAGTTCATCAAGAAGAACCCCGATTTATGGAACAAAGACTTTGTAAGAAAGGGAATCGAGGAACCGATTATAATATATATAAGTCGATATCCATTCCTACAGATATAAAATGACCACATTCGTAGAAATGCTTAAAAGTAATATTAGAAGGCTTCGTCTAACTGTGACCCGTAAGAAAGGCTTCGGGTATTGCGAAATATGCCGTAAACAGTTCGGCTATTACATGATTCACAACGGTTTCAATGATTCTGGATACGCATATTGTGATAAATGTGGGCAGACTTGCTTGCTAAATCTCTGGCATATTCCGAAAGGTATTCCGGAAGGTATTCAAAAGGAAATTCACGTTGGTTTAATCCCTGAATCCGCAGAGGCTTTTCTGAACCCGTGTGCGTGTGGCGGCACATTCAGAAGAGAAGCCTACCCTCGTTGCCCGCACTGCAATTCAATACTATCGCCTAAAGCCAGAAAATATATCGAGGAAAATGCTCGCAACGCCCAAAAGGGCTGGATGGAAAATTGGCGTGGTATCATGTGTATCATAATCGAAGACAAGGTTCTACATGATGTTTGGAAAGAGCCAACCAAACAGTGAAGGGTTACGCAGGTCGTTTCTTACAATGTTCCTCACATTACAATCGTGTGTGGTCTATCCCCACTCTCACCCCACCCGACTCCGCAGCTGCCCGCACCCCACATCAGGAGCAGCGGGAAAGTTGTCTGTTATTATAGGATAGGGAAATCGTTCAAATGGAACTTAGAGAGCTTGGATTCAACCAGTGGTTTCAGAGCAAACGGGAAGAGTTGCAGAGGCCTGACTGCAGCGCGGCCCGCGTAACCGCGGTCAACAGAGACAGCTACCTCGCCAGCAACGGGAACAGCGAGGTTCTGGCCGAACTTACAGGCAAACTGACCTTCGCCGCCGAGTCGAGCACGGACTATCCCTGCGTAGGCGATTGGGTTCTTGTTCAGTACTACAACTCCGACACGTTCGCCGTCATCCACGGCATATTCCCGAGAAAATCTTTCCTGCGGCGTAAAACATCCGGCAAGAAAATCGACTACCAGGCGATAGCGGCCAATATCGATGTCGCCCTGATCGTGCAATCTTGCGATGTCGATTTCAACCTGCGCAGGCTGGAGCGCTACCTGGTGATGATAAACGAAGGGCGGATTGAGCCCGTGCTCCTGCTCACAAAGAGCGACATGGTTGGCACCGAAGAACTGGAGCAGAGGATTTCGGCGGTGAGGCGGGCAAACATCGATTGCAGGGTGATCGCGTTCAGCAACACGACCGGCTCGGGGCTGGATCAGGTGCGCCAGCTATTAGAGCCCGGCAAAACCTATTGCCTGCTCGGCTCGTCCGGGGTAGGGAAGACCAGTCTCTTAAACAATCTTTTGGGCCGCGACCTCTTTGAGACAAACATAGTCCGCGCCAAAGACGGGCGGGGAAAACATACTACGACGCGCCGCCAACTGATCGTACTTGAGCAAGGAGCGATGATTATCGACACCCCCGGGATGCGGGAGCTGGGCAATATCGGCGATAGCGCCGGAATAGGAGAGACTTTCGCTGATATTCAAGAGCTATCACGCGACTGTCGTTTCGTCGACTGCACCCACACAACGGAGCCGGGCTGCGCGCTCCTGGCGGCGATTGCTGAGGGGAAGCTGAGCGAGGAGCGCTACCGGAGCTATCTGAAACTCCTCAAGGAATCCGAATACAACGAGATGTCCTACCTCGAAAAACGCGAGAAGGAAAAGAAATTCGGGCAGTTCATCAAGTCGGCAAAGAAACAGCTAAAGAAGAAATGAGTAAGTTACCGACCGTAGTTATACGCAAAACGGCTTGACATCGGAAGCTCATTATCGTACGATATGCGGTACGACAGGGGGTATTGAAATGACTACGCTATCGGCATCGGAAGCAAGAAAACGGCTATATAATCTGGTCGACGACGTTAAGGAAACGCACGAGCCGGTTCACATCGTGGGTAAGAGAAACACCGCTATTCTCCTGGCGGAAGAAGACTGGCGCGCGATTCAGGAAACGCTATATCTGACCTCTATCCCGGGCATGAAGAAATCGATTAAGCAGGGCCTTAAAACCCCGGTCGAAGAGTGCGACGAGGAGCCCGGCTGGTGAGCTGGCGGCTGGTCTTTACCAAGCAGGCCAAGAAAGACGCCAAGAGAATCGCACAATCCGGACTCAAACCTCAAACAATCCGCCTGCTGAAAATCCTTAAGGAAGACCCATACCGTAGCCCGCCGCCTTACGAAAAGCTCGTGGGGGACCTTTCAGGCGCATGCTCCCGGAGAATCAATATCCAGCATCGTTTGGTTTATCAGGTGCTCGACGACATTGAAACGGTAAAGATAATCCGCATGTGGACACATTACGAATAGTTAAACCCGCCCCTTTACCCCACCCGGCTCCGCAACTGCCCGCACCCCGCAGCGATATCGATACCCCGCCTCACCCGCAGCGTGCACGGGATATGGCGCTGCTCCAGCTCTCCCTGGAACGCCTGCACCGCGTCCTTGCCCGAAGACTTGAACTCAACGTCGCTCGTCGGATTACCGGCAATGAGGTTGACGTGGCAGTTCATGCCCTTGAGTAATCGGCACAAATCACGAGCGTGCTCGATGGAATCGTTGACGCCCTCGAACAGCGCGTACTCAAAGCTGACGCGGCGGCCCGTGGCTTCAAAGTAGTCGCGGCAGGCAGCTATCAGCTTCTCCAGCGGATATTTCCTGTTGATGGGCACCAGCCTGTTGCGCAGCTTATCGTCAGCGGCATGCAGCGAGACAGCCAGGCCGACCTGCAATTTTTCACGGCTCAAGCGACGGATACCCGGCACAATGCCCGCCGTGGATATCGTCATCTGGCGCGCGCCCAGGCCGAAGCCCTGCGGCGAGTTGAGCATCTCTATCGCCTGCCACAGCGCGTCGAAGTTGAGGAACGGCTCGCCCATGCCCATGAAAACTATGTTGTCGACTGTTGATTCGCTCTGATCCCGCAGCCGCCGCGCGAAGTGCAGCACCTGGTCGATTATCTCGCCCGGTGTCAGATTGCGCTCGTAGCCCTGTTGCCCCGTGGCGCAGAACGGGCAGCCGATGGGACAGCCCGCCTGGGTGGAGACGCAGACCGTGTGGCGGGAACGGCCTTTAGCGGCGGCGTACGGCATGAGCGCCGATTCGATGGTCTTGCCGTCACGCAGCGAGAACAGCATCTTGACCGTGCCGTCGCGCGATACCGCCTCGTGCTTGGGCGACACGGCTCGAAGCGCGACTTCGTCACTCAAGCGTCGACGTAACTCTTTCGGCAGATTGGCCATCTCATCGAATGAGGCGGCATAATTGTTGTATATCCACTGCTGCACCTGCTTAGCCCTGTACGCGGGCGCGCCTAGGGAGTCCAGCAGAGCTTCAAGCTGAGTTGTGTTGAGATCGAGCAAGGATTTCTGCTTAAGGGACATTTCCATAAGATACAGTATACAGGAAAATACCGGCAGGCAATCCATATTTCTGTACGTAAAAAGCCATGCTATCGATTCATTACCCCTTTACAATTCGACAATTAGAATTTAATATATACACACCGTAAAAAGCGCCTGGCGTGTATGTAATCCGATATATTCTCAAGATCGCGATTTGCCGTATTCCAGAGAAAGGAAGTAAACGCAAATGAAGAAACAAGCCCCTTTACTGTTTCTAGGATTGATATTAGTGCTGGCGCTGGCTGCCGGAGTCGGGATCGGCTGTGAAAGCAACAGGGCTTTACCTTTCTTTCCCACTACATCACCCACTGCTACATCACCCACTGCTACACAGCAATACCCCACAGCCACTTCCATGCAGGACGACATTTGCAGTGAAGGTTCCGGTTGCCATTACTCACAGATCGGGGACGGACACTTCGACCCCGATTGCTACAACGAAGGCTGCAACTGGGACGGCGGAGACTGCCCGTAACAAGAACCGGTCAACGTAAATTTGGTTTATTTGAACTTGTAAGAAATGTGAGAAGGCCGTTATATATAAAAATAGCGGCCTTCTACTATTTATCGAAGGAAACAGACGTACATGATTAATCGTTTAAACGAAATGCTCGCTTAGAACAGCGGCTTCCTCCAACCCCCCACCGAAAGCCTTCCCCGCTTGCTTCAATTTCGTCGAATAGTCATAATCGGGCCAGAAGTGCGTAAGAATAAGTCGTTTAACCCCAGCCCTCTTCGCCAGCCTGGCCGCATCGCCCGCAAGCATATGCCCCCACTCCCCGTCGTCACGCGAGCAGCGAGCGGCCTCGCACAGGAAAAGGTCCGCCCCCTTAGCTATCTCGGCCAGCTCGTCGCAAACTCCGCTGTCGGCGGAATAAACGAGCCTTTTCTTTCCCGATATCGCCATGGCGTATGCGGGTATGTAATGCTTAACAGCAGCGAACTCGATGTTTAGCTTCCCGACCCGAATGCCACACTTTGGATCGTATTCCTCGACATCGAAATACTTCGAGAAAAAGTCCGGCGATTTATCGAACACGGAAACGTTTTTCAGTAGAGCCTTCTTCCCGCCGGGAGGCACGTACAACGCAGATTTAATATCTTCTCGCATAAGCCGCATCAATGCGTATCGATAGGGGATAAGATCGTAGAAGTGGTCGGCGTGCAGGTGCGAGATTACTATGGCGTCGACTTTTTCTAAAGCAACGACTTTCTGCAGGTTGCTCAGTACGCCGGTGCCGCAATCGACCAGCAGATTCATCTTTCCCTCCCGCACCAGATATCCGGAACAGGCTCCATCCGGTCCGGGATAAGCGGCGCTGCAGCCGAGCACGGTAAGTCGCACGATGATCCTCCTGAAAGACGGTATAGGATGATGATATTATAACCGAAGTCCCGCACTATTTTGCAGGAATTATCTGCCCCTCTTGTCCAAGCAACCTCACAACCTGATACACCTTCACCTGCTCGGCCTTGCCTTTAAAGCTCTGCGGCGGCAATTCCACCGCTTCGACGAACGTTTTCACCTGTTCGTAGGTCTGCGCACCGATCCATACCTGTCCGCCGGGCGTGCCGGAGCAGATGCGCGACGCCAGGTTCACGGTATCGCCTATGACAGTGTATTCGGCGCGGCCCTCGGTGCCTATGCTGCCGGCCAGCGCCGGGCCGGTGTTGATGCCGATGCCGAACTGCACCGCGGGTTCATTGGCGCCGACGGCTATCTTGGCCGCCGCCTGCTGGGACTCGATGGCAGCCTTCACCGCAAGACGGCAATGCTCCGCCTGGTCCTCAGGCGTATTCCATACGGCCATGATGCTGTCGCCGGCGAATTTGTTGATCATCCCTCCATTTGCCAGAACGCAGTCGATTATGACGCCCAGGTAGCGGTTAAGAGTATCGACAACGGCCTCCGGCGTCATCTTCTCGCTCATGGCGGTGAAGCCCCTGATATCGGAGAAGAACACTGTTACCTCGCGCCGCACGCCGCCGAGCTTGAGGCGGTCGCTGTCGGCCATGTTGAGAATCTCACGCGCCACCTGGGACGATACGTACTTGCCGAAGATATCTTTTGTCTCCCGCCTGTCCGCCTGCACCGAGGTTATGCGGCATATCAGCGCCGTTATATAGACTATAGGTATCGCCAGCAGAGGATACAGCATATTCAAAATATGGCCGTAATCGAAGCTGAAGAATACGGCCAGGCCGTAAGCGATGAACAGTAGTATGCTGAGCAGTGCGCCCCAGCGCAGGTTAAGGAAGGGCAGGGCCAAGCCCAGTATGCCCACCAGCAATAATACGATAAGGAAGGTGTTAACCTTGCTCATCTCCACCAGATAGAGCTGGTTCAGTATAGTATCCATGGCGTTGGCATGGATCTCCACCCCGTACATCTTCTCCGGGGATATGGGCGTTACCCAGGAGTCCGGATCTCCGGTTGCCGTCATGCCCACGAGCACCATCTTGAACTTGACCAGCTCGGGATCGAAGTTGCCCTGGATGATGTCGGCGTACGATATCATGGTATATGTGCCGGGAGGCCCGGCATAATTGATGCGCATGCTCTTCGTGTCATCGACGAGAATGTCGCGGTCAAGCAGATGCATTACACCATTATCGACAGTGAATTCCGACGGCAGTTCCTGCCCGAAGTGTGTGTACATCACCGACATCATAAGCGCAGGATACGTGTCGCCCTCCGCTTCACAGATAACCAGCGGTATCTCGCGTACGATGCCGCCCTCGCCGATGAGCACACTGACATGCCCCGTCGCCACAGACGCATTCTCCAGCATCGCGGCCGGGTGGAGAACGTCCTGGAAGGTGATCTCATGGGTCGGCGAGCTTATCTGTCCATCCTCATCCCCGGCCACGGCGATGACAACGTTGCCGGCATCCGCCATAGCCTTAGCCAGCACCGAATCGTTGGCGGTCTCGCTTGCGAAGAGCACGTCATAGCCTATGACCATGGCCTTTGCATTGTCCAGGTTCTCTATTGCCTGGGCATGGAGCGAGCGGGGCCATTCCGCCAACCTGCCGTACTGATTCAATGTATCGTTATCTATAGCAGCTATAACGATATTGGGGGAGGGGTCCCTGGGGACGAAAAGCATATCACTGAGGCGATACTGTATGCTGGAGAAAGGCTGGACGAAAAACGTAATAAGGGCAAAGGCGACGCCGATGCCCAGCGCTATCAGCACATGCCTGAACTGCCTGCGCCGCTTCCTGGTTAATCGCTTTAAAAAGGACGGCATCGGACTAACTTAAGCTATCTTTACGTACTCGGCGGCGGTGTGTAAGTTGGTGTCGGCTCCGGGCAGTAGCATTGCCCAGTGTAACCGTTCAGGATAGTTACTAATATGTTTTGAAAAATTGATAATAACGGCGTCCCCTCTCCCTCTATATACACACCCTGGTATGCAACCCAATAACATGGTGACAGGCAACAACACGGGCAGACGCAGGAACCTTCCTCCCAACACTCGGGCGGACAGTAAGACCCGCCGCCACCATCGCCACCCTGCCATGGGTCATCTGCCGGGTCGGTGTAGAACGGCTGGCCCGGGATACCGCCCGCCTCGCAACAACTCATCATCCCTTCAGCTATAGCCACAGCGACCCCCATGCCGGTAAAGACCGCAGAATGCTCTTCTGTATCTTCCTCATCAACAACCTCGGTGCATGTACGACCATATAGGCCTACTTGAATCTTCTCGATTGTGCCTCTCACCACCGCCGAGCCTGCGGGCGTCTCAACCTCATATGTAGATGAGGAATCAACAAGGTTTTGCACACGGTTGATAGTGCTTCCTATAACTTGATTGATGCGTACGGTCGTAGAGCCTCCTGAATTCTCACTGAGCTCCTCGATCGATATATCTGTATCAGCCTCCACTTCCATCACACTGCCGTCGAAGAACGTAATCAGTACGTATCCATCGCTGCCGGTCTTCAGCCCGTCTCCCGTCCATATCTTCATCCCATCCGTAGCAGCCGCCCATGCGGAAATCCCGCTTCTGAGAACCTGCACATCCCCTGCGATATCGGACAGGGTGCCCGACTCTCCGGCAGGCGTCGTAGCTGTTGGAGAAGATGTGGCCGTGGGAACGGGCGTGGGCGTCGCTTGCTGCTCCCCACCCTTGCCGCAGCCGATAGCCGCCGCCACAATAAGCACCGCAAGCATTACTGAAAGCCACTTGAATATCGATGCGTTCTTCATAATACAATCCTCTTACTTATAAAATCTCAAAGCCGCTTAATCGAGAACTATATTAAAATTACTTATAACAATTGTCAATCGGCTTCACTATTCCGCACAATCCCCATAGTCATAGCTGCAAGCTTCGGTATAGCATGCTTCGTCGCAATTACCGTCCCCTATCATGTATTCATAGCAGCCGGGCGAGCATTCCTGCATAGGTGTAGGCGTCGGAGTTGTATACACGTAACAGCCGTAACCGTAACAACTGCCGCCACCGCCGCCGGTGAAGTTGGCGGGGTTATCATCCGGATCGGTCCAGAAGGGATTGCCGGGGACGCCGCCCTCCCAACAGCAGGCCGTCTTCCCCTCGGGGATTTCCACCGTCTCCCCGTTATTGCTGAAGTCCACAAAATGCTGCCCCTCCTCATTGAAGGTGCTGACACAGGTATGGATTATGCCACCGTCACGCTCCACATTATTGCGGAAGGTCGTGCCCCGCACCGCCGCAGTCCCTGCCGGCGTTTCCACTTCGTATTTCGACGATGAGTCGATGATGTTCTCCACGCGGTTGAGAGTGCTGCCAATCGTCTGGTGGATGCGGACGGTCGTCGAGCCCCCCGACGCGACACTCAGTTCCTCGACCGATATTTCGGTATCTGCCTCAACTTCCATCACGCTGCCATCGAAGAATGTGATGAGCACATAGCCGTCGTCACCTGTTTGTAAGCTGTCGCCCGTTCCGATTTTCATACCCGACGTCGCCTCGATCCAAGAATTCGACCCGTATCTGAGCACCTGAACATCCCCTGCGATATCGGAGAGCGTACCGGTTTCTCCCGTCTGCGTGATCGCGGTCGCCGTCGGCATCGGGGTGGGTGTAGCCTCTTCTCCTCCATTGCCGCAGCCGACTAATGGGATCATAGCCGCCATGATAAGAATTAATGAGAGCGATACGAAAGTCTTTATATATTTCATTCGATTACATATTACTCCGATAAGAACATACCGGAATTCATATTAGAATGAGCGCCATCGCTTGTCAAACTTAGGCTGCGACGTCTGGAGACCGACGAAAAAGAGGTGCAGGAGATTTCTCTCCTGATGGGGGAACTGGGGGTGCCCCCCAGCTTTAAAACTCCCCCAAGACTGGGGGATAAAGGGTGTTGATTAGGACTTTTTCAGCAGTCTGTTCTGAAAACACTCGTTGACACCGTATCGCGCATGAAGTATCCTCTCACGAGGAGGTACAAAAGAACATGAAGAAATACGCTGCTCCCCCCGCCATGACCATCGATCCCAAGAATAGCTACACCGCCACCATAGAGACATCGGCCGGCACGCTGGTGCTGGATTTGTTCGCCGCGGACGCGCCCATGACCGTGAACAACTTCGTTTTCCTGGCCCGTGAAGGCTTTTACGACGGAACGACTTTCCACCGCGTCATCGCCGACTTCATGGCGCAGGGCGGGGACCCGACAGGCACTGGCAGCGGCGGCCCGGGCTACCAGTTCGCCGACGAGTTCAACGCCAAGCTCAAGCACACCACGGGCGCGCTGTCCATGGCCAACGCCGGGCCCGGCACCAACGGCAGCCAGTTCTTCATATGCTACGGGCCTCAGCCGCACCTCAACGGCAGGCACAGTGTCTTCGGTTTGCTGGTAGAGGGCATGGACGTCCTCAAGAAGCTCAAGAACGGCTCCAAGATAATCAGCGTCACCATAAAGGAAGAGCCGAAGAAATAAGTTATCGATTCAATGTAGGGGCGAGGTCGTCTCGCCCTTTGTCATTCTGAAGAAGTCCTTCCACAGGTCGAATTTCGTGGAAGGACGACTGAAGAATCTCGTCTTTCCCCAATCCACCAGACACGAGATTCTTCGTCCTTCCAATAAATCCCGGCATGGAAGGACTCAGAATGACAATTCGTGTTTTTGCTTGACACCCCATGTGTCGATACACTACGATAACTCAACACAGCTCGACCCTAAGGAGATTTAATGCAAGGTAAGACCGTCAAAGAAACCGCCCTCGTTTTCTCGCACTTCGTCACGCCGCAGGACGCCAACTACTACGGCAACGTCCACGGCGGCGTCATCATGAGGATGATAGACGATTGCGGCGGCGTGGTTGCCGCGCGGCACTCGCACGCCAACACGGTGACGGCCTCGGTCGACAGGATCGATTTCCACAATCCGGCGTTCATCGGCGAGATACTTACCTTCAAGGCCGCACTGAATTTCGTGGGCAGGACATCGATGGAGGTCGGCGTCAGTGTCGAGACGGAGAATGTCATGACCGGCGAGAAGCGCCACATCGCATCCGCGTATCTGACATATGTCGCGCTGGACAAAGAGCGCAAGCCGGTGGAGGTGCCGCCCGTAATCCCTGAAACCGACGTGGAAAAGCGGCGCCACGAGCAGGCCGCCAGCAGGAGAGAGCTGCGCCTGGCCGAGAAGAAGCGCGAGCGCGGGGACTAGTTAACGCATCGATAATGTAATTCCAAAGAGCCGACATCGACCATTTGCCTTTCAAATCAGATTTTCTTACACTATCCTCATGCATCCGCTTAAAGAAGAGCTCGCCGAGATCGGACGTTCTCTCAAGCGCAACAGCAGTGAGACGATCATCGTCGCCTCCGCCGTTCTGTTCCTCTGCCTGGAACGGTACCACCCTATCGAACCGGAATGGCTCAGCACCTTCATCTACTGCGCCGTCTGCCCGATAGCGGTAATCTTCATAATCCTGCGCAAGAACCCCCTCGACTTCGGCCTCAGGCTGGGCATCCCCCGCATATGGGGTCTGCACGTGGGCGTGATCTGCCTGATAGCAGCGATTGTTCTGTTCGCGTCCTCTTTCAGTTCCTCACTGCAGAGTTTTTACCAAGCCGCCGACTTCGATTTCCTGAAATACTTCTGGACAAGCTGTATCAGCCTGTTCGCGTGGGAGTTCATCTACCGCGGCTACCTGCTGTTCGGGCTCAAGGACAAGCTCAAAGAGGGCGCTATCCTGTTGCAGATGGTTCCGTTCGCGCTGATGCACCTAGGCAAGCCGGAGCTGGAGACGATAAGCACCATATTCACCGGGATTATCTTCGGCTACGTCGTCTACCGGGGCAAGTCCTTCTGGCCCGCCTTCATCATCCACCTGTTCATAAACATCTTTTTCGTGGGTTTGATAAATCTCAGATATCCGCTGTAGGCCCGATTACTCTAGCCAATACCAGATTTCATGTTCATCAAATGCACAATCGCGAGTCTTTTATGAAACCTCTAAAGGGAGCATTTCTAACTTTCAAACGTCTGATATAATATACCCATTAATAAACATCAGGAAAATTGTATTATGTTACACGCACTTAAAAGCTCGGCCACAGCGAAGATTGCGCTTATTACACTGCTCGCGATTAGCTTTATCTCGGTAGGCTGCTCGAACGCCTGTAACCCGGCGACGGCTGAAATAGAGAGCTTAAAACCTATGGTTTCCAATATAACAGTTGGCTACGAGGACGGCACAACTATAGAGTTGACCCCGGATTCCGCACATTTTGACGAGGTCTGCGATGAAGCTCTCCGCATTGCATTGTCAATCAACAGTCAGTGCCGTTGCGTGTCTAACTTACAAACGGTCGAGCAACTCTCTGAAACTAACCAAGCTTTTATATACGTTTTCTTCTCGCAATCTGTAGATATAACGACCTGCATCTCCGTCGACGAGGAAGGACAAGAGTATATCACGACGAGCGAAGATGGCTATCGAATTATCTCGACGACCGTGATGGTTATATTACCGAATGAAAGTCTTCCCGAGATATGGGCGAGCTGCAACGAAACAGAAGATTTAGGAATTATCTGCGGCTGTTGGGGAAGCGCCAGGTCTGTGAACACAATTAACGACTTGATCAATGACCTTAGATAGCGCGGATCGACTAGATATAGTAAGTGGCAAGAAGGGAGAATTACACCATGATAGACACAATTAAGCGTCGAATCATAACTGCCCTCACAATTATTACTCTGCTTGCTGTCAGCTTCACTTCAATAGGCTGCTCGGATTCCTGCAACCCGACGACGGCTGAAATAGATAACTTAAAACCGATGGTTTCCGGTATAACAGTTGGCTACGAAGACGGCGCAACTATAGAGTTGACCCCGGATTCCGCACATTTCAACGATGTTTGCGACGAAGCGCTGCGCATCGCGTTGTCAATCAACATACACTACAGTGGTCTGCAAACAGTCGAACAACTTTACGAAGCCCACCGTAAGTTCGTATACGTTTCATTTGCACAACCCGTCGAGATAACGACCTGTATCATAGTCCCTGAGGAGGAAAGAGATCATATCACGACCAACGAGGACGGATATCGAATCATAACTCCGACCGAACTGGTAATACTGCCGCAGGGAACCACTCCTGAGATATGCCTGCCTGAGATATGGGCGTGTGCAGAAAACGTTTGTGGTATGTGGGATAGCGCCAGGGCTATGGACACAATTAACGACTTAATCGATGACCTTAGATAGTTCAGTATAAACGGCAGAACAAGCTGCAAGAAACGGGCTACTCCCCCATCTCCCCACACCACCGTCGCATAACAAGTGTGTATTAACCATTGCCTATATAAGATAATTCTAATGCATTTTTATAATAATATTAAGCTATATTATTATGTTGACATTGTTCATATATATATGCTATGCTTGGCCCCACTTGATGCTCATCATATCCTCCATGTTTCTTAAACTATAGACTGTAATATATTATTAATATTACCCATAGGACGAGAAGGGCAAACCCTCTGCAAGGAGGGGACGCAAAGCCACAGATCCCAATATCACGCGTACGGGATAGCTGGGCTGCCGTATATATAATATGGACTGGGCCTTTCTCAATCGAGAAGGGCTTTTTTCTTGTCCACTCATGAAAGGAGGTATAGCACAGACAGATAACGTCAGACATAGCTTTCGTATGCCAATAAAAACATAGTGATTAAGGAGTTTATCAGTGAAAAAAATAAACTTTGTGTTAACCTTTATCTTGGTGCTCTCCATTGCCACTTGCTGCGTGATATCCAGCGCCATGATAGCATGGTCGCAGTCAAGCGGGCCTGGCGAGTCGACTTATAACTATACGCTAGTCAGCACCGCGGCATATTGCGATGTGGATGCCATACCATTTACTGGGAAAACAGGGGCTATTAGCGGCAACTTGAACAGCCGCGTCCTGGCCAATGATACTGAATTCAAAGCTATTTCCGCCAGCGACGACTCCAGGTGGAAAACCTCCGATCCAGGATACGGCGACGAGGTCTTCATGTGGTTCCAACAAACGACGGATGAATATGCCCCTGGTGTTAAACAGATCGATCTAACCTTTGAAGGATATCTGGACACCACTGCAACTTTCCAGATACGGGCATACAACAACAATACCGGCGCATGGGACCAAATCGGCACTACCATGAGCATTCCGTCCGGCTCCGACAGCACTATGACGCGCTCTATCACCAGCAACTGCGACGATTACATAGACTCAACAAACCTCGGCACGCTTAACTGGGGGGTATACGCTTCTGTCACAGACCAGATGAATATCGATTACGTTGAAGCCGTAGTCTCATACGCCACCTGGGAAGAGATGGATAACTACGTTGCGGTTGACGAACTCTTCGGTGTCTGGGGATCAAATTCTTCTGACATCTATGCAGTCGGAGGTAACGGACACACTCAGGACGAAGGCACCATAATGCACTTCAATGGCAACGATTGGCGAGAAGTATACCATTACTCAACGGACTTCTTCTACGATGTCTGGGGTTCTTCATCCTCCGACATATTTGCTGTGGGCCATCAGGGAACAATCGTCCATTACGACGGCAACTCTTGGAGTCAGATGAGTAGTCCTGTATCTAGCGGCCTCTTCAATGTCTGGGGAACTTCTTCTTCCGATGTCTTTGCTGTTGGAACAAGCGGCGTTATATTGCACTATAACGGCTCTTCATGGTCATCAATGACCAGCGGCTCTAATGCAGTCCTTGAGTGCGTGTGGGGAACCTCTTCTTCCGATGTCTTCGCTGTAGGCCTAGATGGAACCATCCTACACTATAACGGCTCTTCATGGTCATCAATGACTAGCGGCACCAGTGATATGCTATGTGGAGTGTGGGGCTCTTCCGCCACAGACGTCTTCGCCGTTGGCACAGGCTATAGCGAAGGTGAATACTACGGTGTTGTCTTACACTACAATGGAAGCAGCTGGTCGAACATGAACGTCAGCTCAGGAAACCTCTTTAAGGTTTGGGGCACTTCATCCTCCGATGTCTTCGCCGTAGGCGGATACTTCGGACATGAAGTCCTGCACTACAACGGCACATCATGGTCGCAGATGGATTGCGACCCCTATTCTTGTCTCTTAGATGTCTGGGGAGTTTCTCCTTACACCGTGTTCGCCGTAGGTGTATACGCCTCAGACGATACCACCGCTATCTTTCAGTATGACTAAACCAAGAGTTTTGTTTCTCCACAGCTGAGTCTTTAACGAAAGCCCGCCATCCTAAAAGATGGCGGGCTTATTCTATAATTAATTCTTTAGAATTACTCCCCCATCGCACTCGAGGCACTTCGGGTGCAAAGCCCACTCCGGCCTCGGCCTGACCGCGACGCCGGCCTCGCGCAGAAGGCGTACCAAAAGACACAGCGGCAGACCGACGACGTTGAGATAGCAGCCGTGGACGCTGGACACCGGAGCGAAAATCGTATTCTGCACCGCATACGCACCCGCCTTGTCCATCGGGTCGCCGGAAGCGATGTAGTCTGCGCTCTCATCGTCGCTATAGTTACGCATCGTAACCCCGGTCGACACGTGGTCTACGAATGAACTTCCGTTGCGGATAACGGCCACGGCGGTGATAACTTCGTGCCGCCGCCCGCGCAGGCGGCGCAGCATATCGGCGGCCTCGGCCTCATCGCGCGGCTTGCCGAGAATCGAACCTTCCAGCACGACGATGGTATCGGCGCCTATGACAGCTTTATCGTGATGCGACGCGGCAACCGACTCCGCTTTGAGCAAAGCCAAGCGCTCGGCGACGGCAGCGGGAGATTCGTCCGACGATATGCTCTCGTCATCGGAGGACGCTGCCGACACGAAATCGAGCCCCAGCGCCAGCAGCAATTCGCGGCGGCGAGGCGACGCGGATGCAAGGACGACGTCAGGCGAGATATCGCTACGGATGATCGTCGCTATGCACTCGACATGATAGGTGTGGGAGAACATGTCGACGGGCTGCACCTCGGCCAGGCGGTAGCCGCCGTCGCACAGGACACGCAAATCGCGCGCCAGGCTCTCCGGGTCGCACGAGACATAGACGACCTTGCGCGGCGCGAGCTTCAGCAGGGCGTCGAGTCCGCTGCGCTGGCAGCCCACGCGCGGCGGATCGAGGATGACGGCGTCGATCGCTATATCGAGCGACGGCAGCAAGACCTCGGTCTTACCTATGATAAACTCGACGTTTTCCAGACCGGCGATGTTGACCTTCGCGTCATCGATAGCGGCGGGCGCCTCCTCGATGGCGATGACCTTACCCGCCTTAGACGCGAGTACGGCGGCGAAGGTGCCCACACCGGCGAAGGCGTCAACGATTACCTCGTTACCCTTAAGATCGAGCCGATCTTCGATGAAATCGATCATGCGCCCCGCCTGCGCCGTGTTCACCTGGAAGAAGGACGGCGACGAGATGCGAAAACGCCGCCCTTTGAGTTCTTCGTCGTACCATTTCTGGCCGGACGGTAGGTCGAGTTCCGGCATCCTGGGCTGGATGAGGTAGCTACCCGTGTTGACTCCGTAGCGCACGGATATCTGTGTTCTCTTCTGGCAGCGCCCCTGTAAGGCCGACAGCGTCTCGTTTATCCACGGATTCATGATGTGGCAATGGTCGACGGCGACGAAATTGCGGCGCCATCGGTGCACGAAGCCGAGGCGGCCGTCGCGGTCGACGGTGAAACGGGCGTGGTTGCGATAGTTCCAGGGTTCGACGGCGGGCAGGGCGGCGCGCAGGGGTGGGGAGGCGAAGCCGCCGATGTCCTGGAGCCGGCGGCGCACCGCCTCGCGCTTTAATTCGAGCTGGAAGCTGTAATCGATATGCTGCCACTGGCATCCGGTGCACGCGCCGAAATGGGGGCAGCGCGGCTCCACTCGATATGGTGACTTCGATGTAATTTCGACGATACGACCGTACAGCATACCGCGACGTCCGCGACGAACATCGACAACGGCCTCCTCACCGGGGATGACGCCCGCGACGAAAACCGCTTCGTCACACATATATGCGACGGCGTCGCCGTGCGGCGCGATATCGACGAATTCTAACGTCGTGCGCTGCGTTTCAGGTGTATTTTTCATCATAATAAAGAGCCTCTCGGAAAAGAGGTGTCCTTCCTCGGAAGGACCGGGGTTTTAGGGGTGTCCCCTATTCCTTTTCTCTTCCCCCAAGACTGGGGGATAACAGGGGGTTGAATAAGACTCTTTCCAACATTCTCACAAGGGCTATTATAACAGTAGGGGCGAAAAATTTTTCGCCCCTACGTTAGAAATCGCGGAACAATGTTCAAAATATCACCCGATGATCTCTCCTTCGTCCTCCGTCACCTTGCAGCGGTACTCCGAGCATTCATTCGGAATCTCCTCCTCGGTCAGCAGCTTCTCCAGCAGGGCGGCCGTCTTCTCCGCCGCCTCGAAGTGGGGAAGTATCACAAAATCGGCTCCGGCGGCCCATAACTTCTTGGCCGCCTCTATGCTTTCGGCGGTGACCACTACCCTGGCCTTGGGATTAACCCTCTTCGTGTAGTTGAGCAGCGCCAGGTTGCTCGTGCCTTTCAGAATCGTATCGGGTATGGTCGAGACCACGACTTTCGCCTCCTCGATCCCGCACTCCTTCAGCGTCCCGGTATTGCCCAGATCGCCGAAATCGCATTTAACGCCGTGTCTGCCCAGCTTGCGGTGAACCTCCGGATTGAAATCGATGACCTCGATCTTATCCTTGATGGCAGGGTTCAGCTTCTCCACCGCCTGCAGCAGATGGCTGGCTATCTTGTAGAAACCCAGGAACAGTATAGGGCGATGCGCTTCGGCCCCGGCGCCATCTTCCTCTTTTATCCCCACATCCGGCATCTTCATCTTCTTAAGCACGCGGTCCGCCAGCAGGTACAGCTTGTGGCTGTAGGTCATCATGTATGTGGACGAAAGGAACGTGATCATCACGGTGAAGAGCACGATGGTCATCACGCTTTCATTGATGTGACCGTACGTGATCCCGATGGCAACGATGACAAGGGCGAACTCGCTTATCTGCGACAGGTTTAGCGGCACAAGGAAACTTACCCGGATGCCCTTCTTCATCAGGTACAGCGCCGGGAACGTGGAAATGAAACGGCTCGCTATCAGGAACAGGGCCGCCAAAAGCGACCAAACGAAAATATTCAGCGTAGGCTCGGTTACCCTCATACCCAGTGAGACGAAGAACAGGATGAGGAAGAAGGAGCGGATGCTGCTGACCCTGTCGTTTATCTCCTGCTTATAGGGGAAGGCGAATAAGCTGACGCCGGCGATGAGGGCGCCCATGGCCCGGCTTAATTCCAGGACATCGCCCGAGACCCATGAGACAAGGAAACACCACCCCAGCGCCGCCACCAGTATAAGCTCGGGATTCTTGGCTATGCCCCGGAAGACGAACGGCAATATGTAACGGCTGACAAGTACGCTTCCAGCGATTAGCCCCACCCCCTTGAGAAGCGAAAGCCCCAGGGTGCCTATCGCGGGATCAGCCAGATTAGGCTGAACGGTAAGGAATATGATAGCCCAGATGTCCTGCAAAACCAGGATGCCCAGTGTGATGCGGCCCGGCAGTGTATCCAGCTCGAACTTATCGTAGAGCACCTTGACCACGATCATAGTGCTGCTGAGGGCGAAGACGATGGCCAGATACAAAGTGGCATACTGACCGCCGTCGCTGAATGCCGGCAGCTTGAAGAAAGCAAAACCCAGGCCTACGCATATGGCGAACTGAAGCACCGCTACGACGAGAAGCGACTTGCCGGACTGTTTAATCTTCCTGAGGTCGAGCTCCAGCCCTACCATGAACATGAGCGCTATCAAGCCCAGTTCAGAGGTGAAATTTATCGCGTCGGGGTTGGTCACCCACTTGAGCCCGAGCTGCGGCCCGATGATGATGCCGGCGATGATATATCCCATGATGACAGGCTGGCGCAGCCTGTGCATTATGTAGCCCATGACCGCGGCGGCCACGATGGAGATTAGTACCCCGCGGATTATTTCAAGTTCTTCCATCTATGTTTTCTTTTTCGGAAAGCGATATTCGTAAATTAAAATATTATGTCAGTTCCGGGTTGTCAAAGTCAACTGCAATCAATAAACGCAACCGGCGGCCGACGTCACAATTCTTTGCCGTCGATTGTTATAGACCATATCCTCCATGAGCCGTCGTACCTGGTCAGGCCGGCGTTGAACGACAGCTTCGCTCCATCGCCGTAGACGATATCGCCGCGTATCACCGAGAGGCTCATATTCGTCGATTGCGACTCTTTGGTATCCACACGCCATCCCGATGATTCGACATGTTCGTATTCCGCGAACAGTTCGTCATAATTTTCATCGATGAAATCCTGGATGTCGCTCTTCGACGCGCCCAGCCCGACATAGAGGGCATCGGCCGAGGCATAATTACGGGACTGACCCGCCGACATGAACTGCTCCACGCAATCCTCGGCAGGGCCGATGTCAGTGCCCAGCGACCATACCTGAACGGCCACGACTATGAGAGCGATGAAAACCGTGCCGATGAAAAACAGCCACTTCTTCATGCAGCAAACCTCTCATTCCCGCCGACGCGGATACGGATATAAGCAACCGATCTGATTATAGTATAAATGACAACGAATGGTTAATGATAATGACCGCGGATAACTGCGAAGTTAGCTTCACGACTTCGGGAGAATCGCCGATTACCAGCCTAGCACGTAGGCGAAGACCAGCGGCGCAACGATGGTGGCGTCGGACTCGATGATGAACCTGGGCGTGTCGACGCCGAGCTTGCCCCATGTGATCTTCTCGTTGGGCACGGCGCCGGAGTAGGAGCCGTAGCTGGTTGTGCTGTCGCTCACCTGGCAGAAGTAATCCCACAGCGGCACGTCCCGCTCCAGGTCCAGCTGAAGCATGGGCACAACGCAGATAGGGAAGTCGCCGGTGATGCCGCCGCCGATCTGGAACATGCCCATCGGATGCTTCTTTGTCGTTTTGGTGTAATAATCGGCCAGCCAGACCATGTACTCTACGCCGGTGCGCACGGTATGCGGGTTCTTAATATTCCCACGAATAACATATGATGCGTACATGTTGCCTAGGGTGCTGTCCTCCCACCCCGGAACGACGATGGGCACCTTTTTCTCCATCGCGGCCAGCATCCACGAATTTTTGGGGTCGATCTGATAGAACTTCTTCATCCCGCCGCCGGCCAGGAGCTGCTGCAGGAACTCGTGGGGGAAGTAGCGCTCGCCTTTCCTGTCCGCCTTCTCCCAGAGCTTTAGTATGGGCTTTTCCATACGCTCCATGATCGCGTACTCGGGGATACAGGTATCGGTCACGCGGTTCAGGCGGCTGTCGAGAAGCGCCTTTTCCTCTTTAGGCGTAAGGTGGCGGTAGTTAGGCACGTCCTCGTATAGGTCGTAGGCGATGAGATTGAAGACGTCCTCTTCGAGGTTGGCGCCGGTGCAAGTGATGAGATGTACCTTGTCCTTACGTATCATCTCGGCCAGCGACAGGCCCAGCTCCGCGGTGCTCATAGCGCCGCCCATGGATACCATCATCTTTCCGCCCCGCGACAGGAAATCGCGGTAGGCTCGCGCCGCATCGAGCAATACGGCGGCGTTGAAGTGACGATAGTGATGCTCAATGAACGAACCTACAGGACCGAGCGGCTGAAGCTTCGCTCCAGACCTAGAACGAGTATTTTTATTCCCTTGTTTCTGCTTCGATCGCGCTCTGGGCCCTGAAGTTATGGCCATAGAAATAACTCCTTGATTACGCTTGCAGAATCGCGCCGCCGATTACATTTAATGAAGGCCACGCAGACACAACTGCAGTAATTATCGGCAAGGCTTTCAGGCTCGACTATGTGTCAGTTCCGACCCGGCGCTAATCTTCTTCAGATGGCTCTTCCTCAGGCGGCTCGATCTCTGCGGAAGGCTCCTCTATCAGGTCCTCTTCCTCCCCCTTCTCCGCCGCCAGTTCCTCAGCCAATGCCATCTCGTCTCTAATCAGACCGCCGTCCAATGCCTCCAGCAGCGCTCCCTCAAAGGTCTTCTCATCCAGAACGAGCGGAGGAGGAGGCATCAACGAAGCCATAGCCTCGGGCGAGAGAACACACCTTGCCGGTATCAGCTTGCCTATGATGACATTCTCCTTGAGTCCGAGCAGTTTGTCCGTCTTACCTGCCACCGCGGCCTCGGTAAGGACCCTCGTAGTCTCCTGGAATGATGCCGCCGACAGGAAACTGTTCGTATTCAACGAAGCCTTCGTTATCCCCAATAGAACCGGTTGCGCCGTAGCCGGCTCGCCGCCTTCGGCCAGCACCTTGGCGTTGATATCTTCATAAGTAAAGCGGTCCACAAGCTCGCCGGGTAGCAGTTCGGTGTCCCCGGGGACATCTATTCTTACCTTGCGCAGCATCTGGCGCACTATGGTCTCGATATGTTTATCGTTGATGGCCACGCCCTGGGAGCGATATACCTGCTGCACTTCGTCTACCAGGTACTGCTGCACGGACTCCCGCCCCATGATACGAAGCAGATCCTGCGGATTTAGGAAACCTTCCGTGATCTGTTGCCCGGCATGCACCTGCTGGCCCGACTCGACAATGATGTGCGACGCGGCCGAAACGATATATTCGCGCTGTTCCTTCTCCTCATATGAGATGGAGATCAGATTTTTGTCGACACTCACTGTGCCGGCAACCCTGGCGATATGCGGAGCAGCCTCGGCCTCCGTTGTCAGCGCCTTGGAGCCCTTTCCCGGCTCGGCAAGGACCTCCCCCACATCGACCCATTGCCCCGTGCTGACGCTGGCCTTCCAGCCTGAAGGGAGGGTAACCTCCTCCTTGTATGTTTCAGAACTTTCCACCTTGATCTTGCGCTCATCTTCTCCCTCAATGACCTGTACCTGTCCGTCTATCTCGGAGATGACCGCCTGGATCTTCGGCGAACGAGCCTCAAACAACTCTTCAACGCGAGGCAGACCACTGATGATATCCTGTCCGGCGACGCCTCCCGTATGGAACGTGCGCAGGGTTAACTGCGTGCCGGGCTCGCCGATGCTCTGGGCCGCGATGATCCCCACCGCCTCGCCCATCCTGACCCTTGTCCCGTGCGCCAAGCTCCTGCCGTAGCACTTCTGGCAGACGCCGTGCCTGAGCTGGCAGGACAGCGCCGATCTAACGTAAACGCTCTTGATCCCGGCCTGAACGATTTCCTTGGCCTTGCCTTCATCGATCTCTTCATCCTTCTCGATAATGACCTCGCCGGTTTTAGGATGTACGATATCTTCTATAACGATCCTGCCAGATATTCGTTCCTCGAAAGGCGCTATGATCCGCCTTCCCGAATCCGATGTGATCCATATGCCGGAAGTCGTGCCGCAGTCCTCTTCAAGCACGATAACGTCCTGAGCCACATCCACGAGCCTTCTTGTAAGGTAACCGCTGTCCGCGGTGCGTAAGGCGGTATCGGCGAGGCCTTTTCTGGCGCCGTGCGTGGATATAAAGTATTCCAGCGCCGTTAAACCCTCGCGGAAGCTGGAGCGGATAGGCAGGTCGATAACCCGCCCCGACGGGTCGGCCATCAGTCCTCGCATGCCGGCCATTTGTCTTATCTGCGCAATGTTTCCTTTGGCCCCCGAAGTAGCCATCAAATATATTGAGCCGTACTTATCCAGGTTCTCCTCGATGGCCTTGGATACCCGGTCGGTCGCCTCCGACCATAGTCTAACCGTGTTGGTATAGCGTTCATCCTCGGAGATAAGCCCCTTCTGGAACTGGCTGTCGACCTCGGCCACCTTCTTGTCTATCTCTTCCAATATCCCTTTCTTGGACTCCGGCGCCTGCATATCATGTATCGCTATACTGCAACCCGACTGCGTAGCATAACGGAACCCGAGTCTTTTGATATCGTCGGCAAGTTTTGCGGCCTTCTCGTTGCCCAGCTTCTTGTAGCAATCGGCCACCATGCGCCTCAGCGTCCCTTTATCTGTCGTCTTATTTAAGAATCCCAGTTCCTCGGGAACGACTTCATTAAAAATGATGCGTCCAACCGTGGTCTTTAAGCGTTCTCCTTCCGCATTCCTTGCCTCGATCTCGGCACCAAGGTCTATTATGCCCATATCGTAAGCCAGCTTTGCTTCCTCAAAGTCGCTGAAGGCCAGCCCTTTGCCTTTCCCGTTTACCTTGGGCATGGTCAGGTAGTAACACCCCAGAACGATATCGAGGGTGGCGGCCACCGCCGGTTCGCCCGAACTTGGCAGCAGCATGTTCCTTGTGGAGAGCATGACCTCCCGCGCCTCCAGAACCGCCGCCCTGGAAAGAGGAACGTGCACCGCCATCTGGTCGCCGTCAAAGTCGGCATTAAACGCGGTGCAGACCAGAGGGTGTATCTGAATGGCGCTGCCGTCTATCAGAACGGGCTCGAATGCCTGGATGCCCAGCCGGTGCAGTGTGGGGGCGCGGTTAAGCAGAACCGGCCGCTCCTTCATCACAATCGTTAAAGCGTCCCAGACCTCCGGCCTTTCCCTCTCCACCAGGCGCTTGGCGCTCTTGATATTGTGGGCATGGCCCTGAATTATGAGATGGTGCATCACAAACGGTTTGAACAGCTCGAGGGCCATCCGCTTGGGCAAACCGCACTGACCCAGCGTCAACTCAGGTCCGACCACGATGACCGAACGTCCGCTATAGTCAACACGCTTGCCGAGAAGGTTCTGGCGGAAGCGTCCCTGTTTGCCCCTGAGCATATCCGACAGCGATTTCAGCTTATGATTGCCGGCGCTCGTTATGGCCCTGCCCCTGCGGCCGTTGTCGATAAGGGAATCCACGGCCTCCTGGAGCATCCTCTTCTCATTGCGAACGATAATCTCGGGCGCGCCCAGGTCCAGCAGCCTGCGCAGCCTATTATTGCGGTTGATCGTCCTGCGATAAAGATCATTAAGGTCCGACGTGGCGAACCTGCCGCCGTCGAGCTGCACCATAGGACGCAGGTCCGGAGGAAGCACGGGAAGAACCGACATGATCATCCATTCCGGCTTATTCCCGCTCCTCCTTAGCGCCTCCACCACCTTGAGCCTCTTTATCGCCTTCTTGCGGCGCTGGCCGGTGCTGGACTTGGTCTCTTTATAAAGCTCCTCGCTCAATCCGTTCAGATCGAGCGTGGCCAGTATATCCAGGACAGCTTCGGCTCCCATGCCGTTCTTGAATACGCCCGGATATCTATCGCCAAGTTCGCGGTGTTTATTATCGCCGAGCAGAACCAGTTTCTTGATCTCTTCTACTTCGTCGATCCTGCTGTTTATCTCATCCCAGCGTTTCTGCTTCTCTCCGGCTATCTCCGGAGTTGTTTCCTCTGTGGACTCTATAGCTGCTAACTGCTCCCTTAGCCCGGCCAGAGCCTTTTCCTTGGCCGCTTCGTCCACGCTTGTAATGATATATTGGGAGAAATACAGTACGCGCTCCAGGTTTCGCGGCGAAATGTCCAGAAGCAGGCCCAGCACGCTGGGCGTGCCTTTGACAAACCATATGTGGCTCACCGGAGCCGCCAGCTCTATGTGACCCATGCGCTCGCGGCGCACCCGGGCCCGGGCTACCTCGACGCCGCACTTATCGCAGATGATCCCGCGGTAGCGTACTTTTTTGTATTTTCCACAATAGCACTCAAAATCCTTGGTCGGGCCAAATATCCGCTCACAGAAAAGGCCGTCCCGCTCCGGCTTAAGCGTGCGGTAATTAACGGTCTCGGGCTTGGTTACCTCGCCCCAGGACCAGCTTCTTATCTGCTCCGGCGAAGCCAGAGAAATCCTCACTGCGCTAAAATCGTTAACTTCAAGCACCAATGTCTCTCCCTTCGAGTCTCGGCATCTTTGCACCCGGATACTCGCCCAGGTCGGTGGCCAGCACCACGCTTTCCTCGTCATCATTCAAGACTTCAACCGCAAGACCCAGGCTCTGCAGCTCCTTTACCAGAACCTTGAAGGATTCCGGCACTCCCGGCTCCCAGATGGTGTCGCCTTTGATAATAGCCTCGTATGTCTTGGCCCGGCCTGTGACGTCGTCGGATTTGACGGTCAGCAGTTCCTGGAGCACGTGGGCCGCGCCGTAAGCCTCTAGCGCCCACACCTCCATCTCGCCGAAACGCTGGCCGCCGAACTGCGCCTTGCCGCCCAGCGGCTGCTGTGTTATAAGCGAATATGAACCGGTTGAGCGGGCGTGCGCCTTATCTTCAACCAGGTGAATCAGTTTCATTAAATATGTACATCCCACCGTGACCGGCTGATCGAACGGCTCTCCCGTCCGGCCGTCATACAGAGTAGTCGAGCCCCAGATCGGCAGAGGAATGCTTTTATCCTTGCTGGTCTTCAGCGCCGCCGCCAATAACTCCTCATCATCGATACCCGCTTTCACCTTCGCCCCCACATCCTTCATCCATAACAGCAGCGCAACACGTCTGGCTTCCCCGACATGATCGTTACCGAAGACCTTTGCCCCGTCATATCCCAGGCCGTCCAGATACGCTTTGGCTATATCGACCTCGAAACGGTCGCCCTTCTCGGGGTCGGGAACGATGGCGTTTGTCCGGTGAGCGAGCCAGGCCTGGGCCAGCGCGTCCTCGATATCATCGTTGTCGGCGCCGTCGAACACCGGCGTATCGACCCTGAAGCCCAGCGTCTTAGCGGCCCATCCGAGGTGCGTTTCCAACACCTGTCCCAGGTTCATACGCGACGGCACGCCGATGGGGTTTAGAACAATATCCACATGCCGCCCATCCGGCAGGAAAGGCATATCCTCTACGGGCAGGACTCTGGCGACCACTCCCTTGTTGCCATGCCTCCCCGAAACCTTATCGCCTTCGGAGATTTTTCTCAACTGCGCCACCCACACGCGCACCATTCTGTTAACGCCTGGCGGGAGCTCGCTATGCGTCTCGCGGGTGAACTCCTTGACATCTATAACCTTGCCCCATTCGCCGTGGGGCACCCTGAGCGACGAATCCTTCACATCCCGGGCCTTGTCACCGAATATGGCGCGCAGCAGCTTCTCCTCGGCGCTGAGCTCCGCTTCTCCCTTGGGCGTGATCTTGCCCACAAGGATGTCTCCCGGCTTGACTTCGGCACCGACACGCACCACACCTTTTTCATCTAAATTTCTTAGACTTTCCTCGCCTACGTTGGGGATATCCCGGGTAATCTCCTCGGGTCCAAGCTTGGTATCCCTGGACTCTATCTCGTGCTTCTCTACATGGATAGAGGTGAACTTATCCTCTTTAACCAGGCTCTCGCTGATAACCACCGCATCCTCGAAATTGTACCCTTCCCAGCACATGAAGGCGCAAAGGACATTCCTTCCCAGCGCCAGTTCGCCATGATCGGTGGAGGAGCTGTCGGCTAGCACCTGTCCCTTCTTAATCTTGTCTCCTTTAGAAACAAGGGGGCGCTGATTAATGCAGGTTCCCTGGTTCGAGCGGGCGAATTTTGTCAACGGATACACGTGGTCCTTTTTCCCGTCTTTGATCACTATCTGCTTGGAGGTAACGGACTTTATGACCCCGTCTCGATCCGCGATCAGCACCTGTCCGCTGTCATACGCCGCTTGCGCCTCCATGCCGGTCCCTATTATCGGGGACTCGGCCCAGATTATCGGAACTGCCTGACGCTGCATATTGGATCCCATCAGAGCGCGGTTGGCATCGTCATGCTCCAGGAAGGGAATAAGCGCCGTGGAAACGCTCACGATCTGCTTGGGTGAGACGTCCATAAGGTTGACCTTGGTAGCCAGCGACTCTTCGAACTTGCTGCCGAGTCTGGCCTCCACCCTTTCGTTAACGAACTGGTTTCTCTCACCCAGAGGCTCGTTCGCCTGCGCGATAGCGTATTCATCCTCTTCATCCGCTGAGAAATATATGACCGCATTAGATACAAAAGGAGAAACTCTGATCTTCCCCTTGCTTAATTTGGAAAGCTTCGCCGCCGCTTTTTCAGTAATCTTAGTACCGGCCTTAAGCACCGTCTTTCCGTCATCATCGACTACATCCTCTGTCGCGACCCGGCCCGCGAGCTCCGCGGAATCGTTGTCCATTTCATGAACAACCCTGCGGTAGGGCGCCTGGATGAATCCGTATTCGTCAATTATGCTGAACGTGGAGAGCGATCCTATCAGACCGATGTTGGGACCTTCAGGAGTCTCGATAGGACATATGCGACCGTAGTGCGAATAGTGAACATCCCTGACCTCGAATCCGGCGCGCTCCCTGGAAAGACCGCCCGGGCCCAGCGCGGAGACCCTGCGCTTGTGGGTTAGTTCCGCCAGCGGATTGGTCTGGTCCATGAACTGTGACAGCTGCGAGGCTCCGAAGAACTCGCGCATGGCGGCCACCACCGGCCTTACATTAATCAATGCGCTCGGCGTGACCGACTCCGGGTCGATTATGCTCATGCGCTCCTTGATCACGCGCTCCATGCGCAAGAGACCGATCCTGAACTGATTCTGGATCAGCTCGCCTACAGTGCGCACCCTTCGATTTCCCAGGTGATCTATGTCGTCTGAGTTATCGGAGCCGGTATTAACCATAATGATATGGCGTACTATCTCTATGAGGTCCTCGCCGGTGGCCGTCTGATGAGTGCGGGGTATATCGAGATTCAGGCGCTTGTTAACCTTGTAGCGCCCAACGCGTCCCATATTGTATCGCCTGGGATTGAACAGCAGGTTTTCTATGAGGCTCTGGGCGTTATCCATTGAAGGAGGGTCACCGGGACGCAACCGCCTGTAGAATTCGATCAGCGCCGTTTCTTTACTGTGTACTATGGAATCCCGCTCTATAGTCGCCTGTATATAGCGATGGCCGTCCGGCACCCCCTCGAAGAGCTTCAGTATCTCCTCGTCGCTGCTGTAACCGACGGCTCTCAGCATGGTTGTGACGGGGATTTTCCTCTTTCCGTCCACTTTTACCGAGATGACATCCTTGCTGCTGGTCTCAAACTCCAGCCAGGCGCCTCTCTCCGGTATCAATTTAGCAAAACACAGGTGTCTGCCGGTGGTGACATCCTGCTCAAGGGTAAAATATACGCCTGGGGAACGGATCAACTGGCTGACCACGACCCGCTCCGCTCCATTAATAATGAAGGTGCCTTTGGGCGTCATGAGGGGAAAATCGCCCATGAAGATGTCTTGTTCCTTGATCTCTCCTGTATCCTTGATGATAAGCTGCACTTTGACATAAAGAGGAGCAGCGTATGTGATGTCGCGTTCCCTGCATTCCCGCTCCGAGCGCTTGTCCGGAGCGGCGTTCCGCATATATTCCCAGAACTGCTCATCATCCTTGAATGCCGGCATTTTAGCGCCGCTCTTCTCGCCGAATCCGTAACTTAGGAACCGCAGCTCGAACCTGGACCCGGAGAAATCCTGTATCGGGGAAATCTCATCAAGCAGCGTCCTTAAGCCTCCGCGCTCATCCGGGCTCAAGTAATACGGCCTTTCGTCACAGAACCTGCGGTAGGAGTTCAGCTGGATTTGTATGAGGTTGGGCACCTCTAAGATGTGGGCTATCCTGGAATACGATTTCCTGGGTGCAGCCCCTTGGCTGACCGTTTGCATAGAACTCATAAATCCCCCCTAAAAAAGGCAAAAAATACCCCGTAAAAAATAGAAGCTTTAAATCACGAGGAAATAAAAAAAAGCATCGAGGCCTTCATTCGCAAATTGTAATGTTACCAGAAAAGTGCGCCCCTGTCAATACATTTTCGTTCTGCTTTATTATATTACTTGTTGCTAAATTTATCCAGCCCCATTTCCTTAATCCAAAAAACTCATAATAAAAGAGGGCTGGATTTCTCCAGCCCTCCTCGTTTTCATAAAAGAATCTGATTGAAACTACGGCGCCGGATCGTAGTACTGGATTGTCAACTTGGGTGTATCGGCTCCATTGTCATCAGAATAGAACCCTTTATATCCCTCAAATGTTGTTTCATCGGTATCTCTTAGCGTCAAACCCCGATTTGGCAGCGAGCCTGATATCCACCCTTGTACCAGGTCATCTATATCCCAATAGATCCAATCGTCCGTATGAATTGCAGGGACTGTAGTCGTCGCAACGACTCCGGCAACTATAGCGGGTTGGTTGTCCCACGTGATGGTAGTTTCATCCCATGTACCAGTCACGCGATAAACCCCTACAGGACCCTCAGTGGAACCGCCAGCATTGTCTTCATAAAACAAGCCGAGCTTCGCATCGATTATCACAGCGGATGAAGGTACACTTCCAAGAAGGAATTGAATATACGCTCTGCATTGCGAACCAAGGGCATTGCCGCTGACGAATATCTCTGCATTGGTACCCCTGTTAGAACTTGGGTCCCCTTCAAATACGTATGCATCCTTACCAGTAAGCGCATCCGGCTGTATAGTCACCGATTGTGTGGGAGACCAATCAAGCGCCCAGTTTACATATTCAGTCGCTCCGCCGAATACCGGCACGGACTCCGTGCGCCACTCGTAGTGCGGATATACAAGCCTGACAACGTGCGGCCCCTCGTTAAGGTGAGTAGCGACATAAGGCGTTATGCTTCCGGTATCCACACCGTCTATGTACACCGCTGCCCCAGAGGGAGTGGACTGTATATCAATCGAACCCTGGGAAGGAGTTGGAGCCACCGTCGATGTTGCCGTAGGAGTAGGAGATGCCGTCGATGTTGGCGTGGGTGTAGGCGTCGGAGCGTTGGCAACAACGATCGCTACGCTGTCTTGATCGGTTCCGCCGTTGCCATCATCGACAGTAACCGTTACGGTAAACGTTCCTTCTACATTCGGCGCAATCCATGTCCGCGTAGTGCCTGAACCCTGTAATTCTCCCCCTGTATATTCCCAGTCATAGTCCAATGTATCACCATCCGGATCACTCGCTACGCACGTTATAGTCGATGAGTGACCTGTAGTTACACTGGATGGATTTGCTGTCAAACTTGTGATCGTCGGGGCCTGGTTCTCCCCACCACCGCTCATAGCCATCACCACCCCGACCGCAATTCCGGCTATAACAGCTATGACAACGATAACGATAACCGCCACAGCCCAGCCGGGAACGCCTCCGCCCTTCTTAGGCGGCTTCTGCTTCGCTTTAGCACCCTTAGGTTCAACAGGTTCCTTAGGCGGCTCCTGCCCGCCCTCAGGTACTTTCCCTTCATCCGTAGCCATAACAGCACCTCCTGCCTTTTTGTGATACGCCGATTATCCTTTTAAGTAAAGGAATTGTCAAGCCGACTTAACCTTAGCCCCCGCCCGCCGCAGCACCTCCCGCGCCGCCACCACCCCGGAGGCGGAGGCCTGCACCAGCCCCCTGCTGACCCCGGCCCCGTCCCCCACGGCGAACATGTTGCATATCTCGCTCTCAAGGCTGTCGCTTAGTAGTAGGCGCGACGAATAGAACTTGACCTCGATGCCATAGAGCAGCGTGTGGCGCGACGCGATGCCCGGCGCCAGCTTGTCCATCGCCTGCAGCATCTCGATGACGTCCTTTAAATGACGATATGGGAGAGCGAAGCTCAAATCGCCCGGCACCGCGCTCTTCAGCGTCGGCACAACGTTGCCCCTCTCTATACGATCCTTTGTCGAGCGCCTGCCCTCAAGCAGGTCGCCCAGGCGCTGGACGATGACGCCGCCGCTCAGCAGGTTGGCCAGCCGCGCCAGGTAGCGTCCGTAGGCGATGGTATCACGGAAGGGCTCAGTGAAGGTGGTGCTCACCAGTATGGCGAAGTTGGTGTTGTTGGTCTTGCGCTCGGCGTAGCTGTGGCCGTTGACCGTGGTCACGGGGTCCGCGCCGCCCGTGGTCTCCATGGTCACCTCTCCGGCAGGACACATGCAGAACGTCCGCACCCTGTCGTCGAACGACTGGGAGTAGTATTCCAGCTTGCATTCATACATGACGTCGGTGATATCTTTGAGCACGGCCTCGGGAACTTCGACGCGAACTCCGACATCTATGGGATTTATCTCGAGCGTGAGCTTCAGCCGTTGCGCCTCATGGCCCAGCCAGTCCGCCCCTTCGCGTCCCGGAGCGACTATCAGATAGCTGCACCCGATGCGCTCGCCGTCCTCGGTTTCCACACCTGCGATATTGCCGCCATCCGTTATCAGCGACCGCACCGCAGTGTTGAGCCTTATTTCGACTTTCTTCGATACGTGATCGCGCATGCGGCACAGGACGACGCGGGCATGCTCGGTCCCCATGTGGCGCACCACCATGGGAATCAGCCTCAGGTCGGCCAGTGTGGCCCGCTCCCTTATCTCCTCGACCTTATCTCCTATGCCGTAGAGCCTGTCGGAGCGCCCGAACCTGGAGTAGCTGCTGTCGACATATTTGACAAGCTCCTCGGTTTTCGCCGTGCCGATATAGTCTTTCAAACGTCCGCCGACCTCGGTCGACAGTGTGAGCTTGCCGTCGCTGAACGCTCCGGCGCCGCCCCAGCCGCTGACCAGGTTGCACGGCGAGCAGCGGCGGCATCCGTCATCCCCCTTGAGACCGGGGCAGACGCGGTGCTCAATATCCTTGCCTTTATCTAAAAGCAGCACCTTCAAGTCTTGCGCCTGGCTCAGCTCGATAGCCGCCGAGATGCCCGCGGGCCCGCTGCCGACAATTATGACATCGTATTTCTTCATTCCAATCACCAACGGCAATTCTACATAACGATGAGGGGATTGTCAAAAAAGCCGGCAAACCCTTTACTTCACATCGACCGAAAAAGAGGTGCCCCGATATATCGGGGCCGGGGTTTTAGGGGTGTCCCGTATTCCGTAGGGACAGGGCTTGCCCTGCCCGACAAACAGGGCGCAGCAAGCAGCGCCCCTACGCGACGACCAACGTATGGGGGATAGCAGGGGGTTGACTAACCCTTCTCCCCCAGCCGCCTCAATATATCCCAGAACGCCCCCCTGTAGCCATCGCGGATAGCGTCGACGAGAACGGTATTGGCATTGTAGTTATAGTTACTGTTTGAAGCGTCCCCCGCCATAAATAGAAAGCGCTCATCCCCGCCGATAAGCCCCTCCAGATAGCTCGACGCGTCCTCCCCCAGCTCGGACGACAGGTAGAACACGGGCGCCAGGAATGCCTCATCTCGCTCACCCTGCAAATTGGGATTAGTTTCGACGGGGCCTTCTTGCAGGATCATCTTCGCCAGCCTCGTCCCGGGGTAAACCCGCACGCCCAGGCTGGCGCCCACGCGCTGCGGCGACATGCGCTTCATGGTCTCGACGGTTTCTTTCAGCGACTCGCGGGTCTCGCCGGGGCCGCCCAGCAGCAGGTCATACATGAAGACAAGCCCCGAGCGGCGGCAGATTTCCGCAGTCCGAACCACGTCCTCGGCTGAGTAATCGCGGCCGAGCGTCTTCAGGATGCGGTCGCTGGCGCTGTCCGCGCCGAAGTTGATGCCGGCGCAACCCGACTGCAGGAACAGGCTCGCAAGCTCCTCATCGAACGGTATCGGGCTGCAGTAGGCGTACCAGCGCAACTTCGAGCCCAGGTCCCTGTCAATGATCTCGCGGCAGATGGAGCGGGCATGCATATAGGGATAGTTGAACTCGCTGTCGCAGATATGGATGTGCTCGATACCATTGGCCAACAGCGATTCCATCTCATCGACAACGCTGGAGGGCGAACGCATGCGGAGGTTGATACCTTTGCCCAGCGGATCGGCGCAGTAGATGCACTTCTTGGGACAGCCGCGCTTGGTCTCCACGCCGCCCATGCCGCCTTCCCTGTAATAGCGGCGATTGTCGATGGTGTCCCGCCGCGGCGTCGGCATTTCATCCAGGTCGATGTAATCCGCTTTGTTGCGATGGAAGCCATTCTCGCCGCGATACACCAGCCCCGGCACATCGAGGTAATCCCCACCATTGATAATTCGATCGACAACTAGCGGCAGGGCCCGCTCCCCCTCTCCCCATACTCCTAAATCCACCCCGCAGAAGTCCAGGATGGCCTCCGGCGCCACCGAGAAGCCGGAGCCGCCGAGTACTATGGGAGCGTCAGTACACTCATGGATACATGCGGCGAGACTCTTTATCTTTGGTAAGAAGAAGTCGCGTGTGACGAATGTCGTGTCGTCGGTATTGCGCAGGGTTATGGCTGCAACAGACGGGCTGTTCGACGCAAAGTAGCGGCGGATATCGGAGGCGATATCGCTGGAAAAGCACAGGTCGAGCAGGTCGACGCGATAGCTGGAATCATTCAGCGACGAGGCCAGGTAATCGAGGGCGATTGGCGCCACGGGGGGCTGCATCTGATTGGGGTTTATCAGGAGAACACTGTTATGAGGTGCCACTGCATCCTATTTCCGGGCGACGGCGGCGGATATTAATTCTTCGAATTGTCCCGCATCCACCGGTGACCGCTGAGCTTTGACCGCGGATTTTCGCCTGTGATTATCGTTTACGGGAAGGACGGTATCCTCGGAGAGGTAACGGCGGTACTGCACCATCTTGCTCACCATAAGGGCCGCCCTGCGCCCGGCCTGGTAAACGGCCAGCCCTTGAATCGGCTTTACCTCCTCCATCCGTACCTTCATGGCCAGATTGGATATCAGCACTATCGGCTTATCGAAGCCCTTGAGCGCCTCAACCTCTGCGCGCACATAATCCGCGCTGGAGCCGCCCACGGCCTTGAATATCACGTCGATGTTTTCATCTTCAACCAGCGCCTCGATAGCCCTGGCGCTGACCTTTATATCGAACGATGACGCCATCCCGATATCGACGGGGTTGTCCACGCACGTCCCCACCGACGGCACGACCTTCTTCAGCCTCCGCCGGGTTGAATCCGACAGCCTGGCCACCGACAGCCCGTATTCCGTGCAGGCGTCGGCGATGGCCACCCCTATGCCGCCCGTGGAGGAGATGATGCCCACCCTGTTGCTGCGGGGCAGGGGCAGGTAGCTGAATGCCTGGAGGCAGTCCAGCATCTCGTCCTCGCTGTCCACCTTTATCATGCCGGTCTGCTTGAACACCGCGCCCCATACTTGAGGCGATCCTGCAAGAGCCCCGGTATGCGAGGCCGCGGAACGCGAGCCGACTTCGCTGGCGCCGCTCTTCCAGAGTATCACGGGCTTCCGTTCCGAGACGCGCCTGGCCGTATCGAAGAAGCGCCGACCATCGGAAACGCCCTCCACGTAGCCGACGACAACATCTGTCCTCGCGTCCTGCCCAAAGTACTCCAAAAAGTCGGCGGCATTCAGGTCGCACTCGTTGCCGTAGCTCACCGACTTGTTGAAATTTATGCCCAGTCCAGATGCCGCGATGGGGAAGGAAACGCTCATCGAGCCGCTGTGCGAGAACATGCCCGCCGAGCCGCTCTTTTTAGGCATGATGCCGGCGAAGTTGGTTAGTCCGCTATCGGGACAGAATATGCCGACGCAATTGGGGCCTATGATCCTTGAGCCGCCGGCGCGCGCGATCCTCGTTATCTCTTTCTGGAGTTTCATGCCCTCTGCGCCGCTCTCGCCGAAGCCTGAAGTGCAGATGACGATGCCCTTGATTCCTTTCGCCGCGCAGTCGCGCACCACGCCGGCCACCGTGTCACGCGGGGAGAAGACGATGGCCAGGTCAACATCGAATGGTATGGCGCATGCCGAGTGATAGACCTTGACGCCGTCGATCCTGGTCTCCGTAGGATGCACCACGCATATCCTGCTCTTGTCGAAACCGTGCTGGATAAAGCCGCTGAGGAAGAAATATCCCAGATTGCCGGGCCTGTTTGACGCGCCTATTATCGCTATGCCGCGCGGGTTGAATATCCGGTCCAGCTCCGCGATAACATCCATAACGCCTCCTTCCCCGAAGTGTCCTGGATTAAAAACAAATGATAGCAGAATTCAAGAAAAATGCAAATCCTTCGGCCACCTACGATGTAAGATTGTGTAAAAAGGTGGCTCTGACGTCGATCCCACTTATTACGTGTCCGACTTCACTTGCCTAAACGATAGCGTTCATATTCCAGCATCTTGCTCATGACCTGGGCCGCCCTGCGCCCGGTGCTGAATATGGCCACACCCTTAACCGGCTTTAGTTCTTTCATCAATGCCATCATGGCGCGGCTGAATATGTAAACCATAGGCTTATCGAATCCTTTAAGCGCCTCGAACTCCTTGTTCACCAGCTCCAGGTTCGATGTGCCCACGGTCTTGATTATCATGTCCACGCCCTCATCCTCCGCCAGCGCCTTGACCGTATCGATGCCCATCTGCAAATCGAAGGACGACATCATGCCGAGATCAACCGGATTATCGAGGCAGGTGCCCACGGACGGTACGATGGCCCGCAAGCGATGGCACGTTGCCTGCGACAGCTTCGCCAGCTCGAGCCCGTAGTCGGCGCAGGCGTCGGCGAGGGCCACCCCCAGCCCGCCCGTAGCCGAGACGACGGCCACGCGGTTGCCGCGGGGCCGCGGCAGGTAGTAGAACGCCTGGAGGTAATCTATCATATCGTCCTCGCAGTCGACCCTTACGATGCCCGCCTGCTTGCACACGGCATCCCAGACCTGGGATTTGATAGCCAGCGCGCCGGTATGAGAGGCCGCCGAGCGTGAGCCGAAATCGCTCATACCGCCCTTCCACAGCAGGATGGGCTTTGTTTTCGAGACCTCCCTGGCAGCACTTAGGAAGCGGCGTCCATCCTTTACGCCTTCAAGATAGCCAATAACGATGCCCGTATTCGGGTCGCGCCCGAAGTACTCCAGGAAATCGGCGGCGTTCAGGTCGCACTCGTTGCCGCAGCTTATAACCTTGCTGCAATGCATCCCCATCACGGAAGCGGTTATCGGTATGGACACCGTCATCGAGCCGCTGTGTGAGAACATGCCCACGGGCCCGCTCTCCTGCGGCATCCAGCCGGCAAAGTTGATGAGCTTGCTCTCCGGGCAGTAGACGCCCACGCAGTTGGGGCCTATGACCCGGGCGCCGCCTTCGCGCGCGATCGCCGCGATCTCCTCCTGCAGCTTTAAGCCGTCCGCACCGTTCTCGGCGAACCCGGAGGTGCAGATGATTATGCCTTTTACCCCCTTGGCGACGCAGTCCTTAACGACGCCCTTGACGGAGTCGCGCGGGGAAAAAACTAAAGCCAGCTCGACGTTGTGGGGTATGGTCTGTACGGAATGATAGGCCGCGACGCCGGCGACCTCTTTCTCCCTGGGATGCACCGCATATAATTGATTACGGTCGAAGCCCTGCTGCAGGAAGCCGCCGAGGAAGAATCCGCCCAGATTGCCCGGACGGTTGGAGGCACCGATGATGGCCACGCCGCGGGGATGGAAAATCCGCTCCAGTTCAGAGTAAAGGTCCATAATGAAAGCCGACCCGGGGATCCCTCTCGACTCAGCCCTTCTTCTCGGTCACGGCGCGCCACGTGTTAAGCAGCGTCTTGCTGTCCAGAAGCTCGTCGGTCGCTGTATAGGGGTCTATGTTCCCCTTCATCACCTTGTCCAGGGCCGAGGTGAGGGACTTATCTTTGCGGATCAGCGCCAGTATCCTTTCGCTAATGGTTCGCTCCACTACCTCTAGGAACTCTGCCTTGCGCTGGGCCTGTCGCCGCACAGCCATCTGGCCGCTATCCTCCAGCGCCTGGTGGTGATTTTTTATCTGAGCGTAAAGTTCATCGATACCGACATCGTTGACCGCCTGGGTGGTCAGCACCGGAACCTCCCACCACTCATGCTTGGGGTTCAGCCGCAGCATCTGCCGCAGGTCGTCGGCGATTGTCTCAGCGCCCTCGCGATCCGCCTTGTTGACTACGAATATATCGGCGATCTCGAGGATGCCAGCCTTCATCGCCTGTATCGCGTCCCCGCCTTCGGGGACAAGAACCACGATCACGGTATCGGCCGCGTCCATGATATCCAGCTCGGTCTGCCCCACGCCTACGGTCTCAACCAGCACAAAGTTCTTGCCAAAGGCATCCATCAGCTTGGCGACCTCTTTAGTGGTCGGCGATAAGCCGCCGCGGCTTTCCCTTGTGGCCATGCTGCGGATGAATACCTCTTTATCCAGATAGTGCTGCTGCATCCTTATGCGGTCGCCGAGCACCGCGCCTCCCGAGAAGGGGCTTGAGGGATCGCAGGCGATGATGCCCACGGATTTATCATCGGCCCGCATCTTGGTGGTGATGCGGTCGACGAGGCTGCTTTTACCGCCCCCCGGCGGGCCCGTTACACCGACGACATAGGATTTGCCAAGCTTGGGATATATCTTAGACATTATTAACGGTACTTCAGGCGATTCTCTCTCGACGAGAGTTATCAAACGCGCAAGGGCCTGCTCTTTGCCGTCAAGCATGCCCTTAACCAAGTCATTAATCTCTGCCATTTACACTAATCCTCTAAATATTTTCTCGCCAAATTTTTGACAACCCGACTTCAAACTATATCATACCACCCCTTGTAACTGTCAAGGAAAAACGTTACGGGGCGCAATGCGATCCGATAAATTTAATACGAACGCGCGACGCAAGATATCGTAGCGACCTACTGCCCGGCGGGTGCCACCGCGTTAACGAGCGCGCCGTACATTTTTTCGAATGCTACCATGTAACTTTCGAAGGCTTTCTGAGTGTTACCCGGCTTCTCCTGCTTCATGATAAAGGTCGCCCATTCGTTCGCAGAATACACGATACTGGCTTTTACCTCAGGCTCCAACATCTCACCCTCCTGAAATTATTTACCCTTCATTTATTGTATAGAATTGTCTGGGTCGACGCAAAAGTTGTGTCTTTCCGTCTCCGGAGGACCGGGGGGATACCGGGGTTGATAGTTATATCAATATATCCGCTTTAGCCAGCTGTTGTGCGATGATCATATTATTTATCTCGATAACCTTAAGCAATGTAAGGTAGGATGCCACTATGAGATCATCCGTGGACAGGCTCCATTCCTCAAACTCCTTGGCCATCTTCTCGAAGTGTTCCTTAACCTTGGGAAACTCATCCTTATGTACGCCAAGAATCTCCTCAAGCTTCTTCTCGTCCTCGCGCATGAGCGCTACGCTCCCGCTGAAGGATGTATCAAATTCCAGGCAAAGCTGCTCAAATTTCAGACCGATCATCGCCCGCCTCCTTCCGCTGTTACTATGCCGATTATACCACAGATACAGCGCAGCTTGACGTAAGCGAGAGACTGGAGTACGATTGGCGCAATTACTGAAATGACTAATCGCAGACAGAACAAAAACTCAGCCCTATCTGACACCAATAGGTTGGAAATTTTCTTGTCCTGTACTGAAGAGTTGAAGACAAGACCTTTTATTCTCAATGGACTGGACACGTTTCAATTTCAAATCAAGTTCGACGAGGCCGGACAACCGAGTTGTGAATTACGCGAAGCAGACGAAGAGCTCTTTCGTTCTTTTTTGATGACCTTCCGGAAATTCATTATGAAAGGCGATGCTGACATTGATTGGGTGCTCAATTTTTGTAGGAAACACGTGAAACCCGACCAGAAAAATTTAAAAGAAACTTTAGAAGAAATCAAAGAAATTTGGAAATATCAGTACAGAAAAGGCACAGTCCAAATGCGTGTCGGTAACGTGAATTTGTCGCCTGAATATGCACTAGACTTATTTATAAATGGCCAATACTTTCATAGCAACGATAACCAAAAGAGTGAACAACTTAGAAAACTCTCTGAGCAATCAATTCCATGTGCCAGAATCCAATTGTTGTGGTCTCTACCAGGCTTAACAAAAATTATTTTAGCTACTGGATCGATAGTCTCGAAAGCACTTAAGGAAAATGCCTTTAATTTTCCCTCACAGCTATAGTATCTAAATGCGAGGGAGAGTAAAATTAAAACAGGAGTAATAACATGAAAATCGGTGTATGTGGAATCGCTTGCGAAAAATGCCCTAGCATGACTAGAGGCACATGTCCGAGCAAAGAACAGGGCTGTGTCGCCAAAGATAATAAGTTCTGCAAGATTGCGACCTGCGCCTTCAACAAAGGCGTTAAGCTGTGCTTTGAATGCGCGGAGTTCCCCTGCGAGACAACAAAGAGCGGACCTATAGGCTACGGCTTTTGCCAATATATATCCGGCAAACAGTAGGTTGGGCTACGCCCGCCATCAAAATCGAACGGTGGAGGTGTTCCATGTCCTGTTACATCCGTCATCTGAAAGACTTATTGAGCGAGGCCGGGATCGAGGTTAGTTCCGATAATCGAAAGCAGATCGACCGCGCCATACACGAGATAGTCGGCACAACTTACAAGGATTGCCCTGCGACCTGGAAAGAAGTAAAGAAAAAGCTCGCATCCAGCGAGGCTGAGAAGAAAGCGTTCGTCAACAAGCTGAAGGCTGCCCTGGACTGAGTGTCCTGTTGAAAAAGCGGTTCTGTATGGGCGCTTCATGAATCGCCCTATATGGATTCCGGCCTTCGCCGGAATGACGATTATGAAAAGAGGTACAGGAGATAGAGTCTCCTGACGGGGGAACTGGGGGTGTCCCCCGGATTTTTCAAAGTCCCCCAACGTATGGGGGACTGACAGGGGGTTCGGTCATTGTTTCCCCCTTCACAATGCAAGGTGGGTCTCGACCCCCCAATCAATCGGCGGGCACAGCCCGCCCTACATTTGTAGATCGCGAAGAAAAGGTTATGAATCGATTTCCTCATACATATCAAATCCAGACAAGAAACACTCTTATGGAACCCAGCTATCAACGGTAACAAAAGCGTGTGGATAATCCAAATACACTTCTTGTATCTGCGACACGTTTCCGTCAATGATAATTTTAGCCGTTATAGATACATTAGCACTTTCGGTATGAACGACAAATTTAAGATATTTACCTGACGGAGCATCGAAGCTGTAATACCAGGGCAGTGTGACCTCTCTGTCAAATTCATAGTCTGATGAATATTTCTCACCATAATATTGAATATAAGCAATATCATCGGCATTACCACTGACCTCATACTCGATGTGATGGGATTCCGGCTGTGGCGTACATGAAAAACCGACAACTAGAATGGTAAATATCATTAAAATAAGCATCCTCATTTTCAATCTCCTTCACGTAATTATATCCTAAATAAAAACACCCCTTGTCTTTTATTTAAAAATGTAATACCATACAACTCCCAACAAAAAGAGCATAAGGAGGTGCGCCATGGTGGAAGTGGAGATCGGAAGGGTAAGTGACTTCTTTGCTCAGCCTGTGGTGGCCGGCATCGATCTTACAGGCAACCTCAAAAAAGGCGACACAATCCGTATCAAAGGACACACCACAGACCTGACATTCGCCGCTTCGTCAATGCAGATCGACCATGCCGAGGTTGACGAGGCCAATCCGGGGGACTCCATCGGTATCAAGGTTCCCGACCGGGTGCGGCACGGCGACGCTGTCTATAAGGTTACTTCTTAGCAAGCGACTGCAGGAGGTTCGCCATCTCGATAGCGCTTGTAGCCGCGTTGAAGCCGGCGTTGCCCATCTTGGTACCCGCGCGTTCGATGGCCTGCTCCAGCGTGTCCGCGGTGATTACGCCGTAGATGACCGGCACGCCGGTCTCCAGCCCCACCTGCGCCACACCCTTGGTTACCTCGGCCGCGATGTAGTCGAAATGCGGAGTGCCGCCGCGGATGACGGCGCCCAGACAGATAACGGCGGAGTATTTGCCCTTCTCCGCTGTCTTCTTGGCAACGAGAGGTATCTCAAAAGCCCCCGGAGCCCAGATCACATCGATATCCGCCGGCTTGACCCCGTGCCTCGCCAGCGCGTCCTCCGCCCCTTCGAGAAGCTTGCCCGTTATGAACTCGTTAAAACGCGAAACCACCAGCCCGAACTTTAGACCGGCGCCTACGAGGTTGCCTTCGTATTTCTTATTCACTCCATCCTCCTTTATCGATGAACCCGAACTATATTATCATTATCCCCCGAAAACCTGATCGGCGCTCATGCCAAGCGCGCCGTGGAAATCGAAACGCACCGCGCCCACCGGCATCTTGCCCTTGACCGCTTCCGCCACCTTTCCCGTCATGCTATGGCCGAAACCGCCGCACAATTCGAGCGCGCTGCACCCCTCATCCGCAAGCTGTTTCGCTTTTTCTATGGCCTGCTGCATATTGGGTACCAGCACACAGGTCAACTCGGCAAACTCGGTCGCAATGACAGCCTGATGTTTCGCCGGGTCGGCATCCGGAACAATCGCCATAAATGCCAGCTTCATAGCCATAATAGATCTCCTCCCTAAGCGTCGTTTTTGTTATTCTCGTCTAAAGAGTTCAAGTTTAAAATATGACCCAGTTTCTGCTGTTTTGTCTCCAAATAATGCAGGTTGATTGGATTAGGCTCGACCATTAAAGGCACAGTCTCCACGACCTGCAAACCGTATCCTTCGAGGCCGATCACCTTCTTGGGATTGTTCGTCAGCAGGCGAATCTTCTTAACGCCGAGGTCCGCCAGTATCTGCGCCCCGATGCCGTAGTCCCGCAGGTCGGCGGGAAATCCCAGCGACTCGTTAGCCTCGACGGTATCAAGTCCTTTATCCTGAAGCGCGTAGGCTGCTATCTTGTTGTGCAGGCCGATGCCCCGCCCTTCCTGCCTCATATATAGCAAGACCCCTTTGCCTTCATCCGAGATGATATTCAATGCCTTTTCGATCTGCTCACCGCAGTCGCACCTGAGGCTGCCGAAGACGTCTCCGGTGAGACACTCGCTGTGCACGCGCACCAGCACCGGTTCCTCGTTCGAGAGGTCCCCCTTCACCAGCGCCACATGCTGGTCGGGATCAATGGTGCTCTTATAAGCGACGGCTGTGAACTGGCCGTACCGCGTCGGCAGGTTGGCCTGCGCCACCCTGGTGACCAGTTTCTCGTGCCTGCGCCTGTAAGCGATGAGGTCGGCGATACTGACTATCTTGAGTTTATGCTTCTCGGCGAAAACCTCAAGCTGCGGCAGGCGCGACATCGTGCCGTCATCGTTCATGATCTCGCAGATGACGCCGGCGGGATAGAGCCCGGCCAGGCGCGCCAGATCGACGATGGCCTCGGTATGCCCCGCCCGCACCAGCACCCCGCCTTCCCTTGCCCGCAGCGGGAAGGTATGGCCGGGGCGCGCTATGTCCTCGGGCCTGGTAGCGGGATCGATAACCGCCCTTACCGTAGCCGCCCTGTCGTGGGCAGATATGCCGGTGGAGACCTTCTTCTTGGCCTCTATCGATACCGTAAAAGCAGTGTTATGCTTGGATGTGTTCTCTCCGACCATCAGCGGGATATTTAGCTCATCGAGCCGCTCCCCGGTCACCGGCATGCAGATAAGCCCGCGGCCGTACTTTGCCATGAAGTTGATAGCGTCCGCATCGACCTTCTCCGCCGCTATCGCCAGGTCGCCCTCGTTCTCGCGGCCTTCATCATCGACGATGATGATGTATTTGCCGGCCCTGATATCTTCTATCGCTTCTTTTATCGTCGCAAGCGTCATATACTGTTGTCCTTTACATAGAGTCCTGCTCGGCTCCCCTTCATGCTGGCGAAGGTGTTCTTCACCTTCGCTATTCTTCGTACTTTCCGGCGGGCACAGCCCACCCTGCATATCTACATAAAACCGTGCTCGGCGAGGAACCCCTTTGTTATGCCCGATTCCCCCCGGCTCAGTTTATCCACGTATTTAGCCAGAATATCCACCTCTAAATTAACCACATCCCCGACCTTGCGTCCGCCCAGTATCGTCTCCGCCTGCGTTATCCCCACCAGCGAGACGCTGAACGACGCGGGTTTACATTCTACTACAGTCAGGCTCACGCCGTCTACTGCGATAAACCCCTTCTCGACGATGTATTTCATTATCTCCTTTGGCGCGTCGAATCTGATAATCAGCGCATTGCCCTCGGGCTTTACCGCGGCGACCTTGCCCGTCCCGTCCACATGCCCCTGCACAAAATGCCCGCCGAAGCGCCCGTCGACAGGCATGGCGCGCTCCAAGTTTACCCTGTCACCGCTGCGCAACGCGCCGAGATTGGTGCGCCTCAGCGTCTCCGGCATGACCTCCACGGTGAAGGAGTACGGCGTCAGTGCGGTCAACGTCAAACATACGCCGTTGACGGCAATGCTGTCGCCGATCTTTGTCTTCTTATCCAGCACCGTCGCGGCAGCAAAGGTAAGCCGGCTCGATTCAACCGATGTTACGCTGCCGATTTCTTCCACGATTCCGGTAAACATATTTCTTAACTCCGGCCCTTCGATTCATGCCTCGCCATTACCTTGCGGAACTGCTCGTTGGCCATTTTGACATAAACATCGACGGGAAGCAAGTCGCGGCTGACGATATCGAGCGTTGCCTGCGATATCTTGCCGCTCTCGATCAACTGTCTTCCAGCATCACGGGCGGCATCGATGACGTCATTGACCGGCGCGCCCATATCGAGCATGGCCCGCAGCGCCTCGCCGTGCGGTCGCAGCAAAGCCCCGGCGTACTCCATAGGAGGGTCCTGGCACAGCTTCTTAACATGCGCGACGAGCGGATCGAAATTGTCGAGCCCCCACATGCCGCAGTTCGACACAAGTACGATCTTGTGAGGCTTTTCATCTTCTCCCGCGACATGGCGCGAGCGCCCTGCGACAACCTCCATGAAGGGCTCGGCCAGAACGATCATGCGATCGATGAGGTTCTTCATCTGGGCGTTCATCCCATAGCTGTAGACCGGCGTAGCGTAAACGATGACGTCGGCATCGCGCATTTCGGGCAGGAGCCTTTGCATATCATCCTTCTGCGCGCAGACACCCGGAGTCTTAAGCCAGCAATTGAAGCATCCTTTACACGGCTCGATGTCGAGGTCGCAATTGTAATGCAAATCGACTTCGGCTCCGGCTTTGCTCATCCCTTCAAGAAAAGGGGTTAATACGACGGCGGTGTTGCCTTTTCCCTTGCGGGGGCTGGAATTAAACGCTAAAACCTTCGGTTTCCGCTTCTTCATTGAGATAACCCATCACCATAACGTCTTTGCCGCAGCGTTCCACCTTGATTCGCGACAGCTGCAGCGCCTGACCTATCCTGTGCGCCCCCTGCCCGCCGACGGCCGATTTGGCGTCCTCGCCGCCCACGATGACCGGCGCGATGAAGGCCACGACCTTGTCCACCAGGCAGCCGTCGAACATCGACCCCAAGAGGCTGCTGCCGCCCTCCACCAGCACGCTTGTGATATTCCTGCGTCCCAGCTCGGCAAGAAGCTCATTTAAATCAACCATCGATTTCCATGACGGCGTAACAAACACCTCGGCACCGGTGTTCTTAAGCTCCTTCACTACTTCCGTCGGAGCATCCTGGGTCACGGCTACCATAACATTACCCGGTTCGCTGAAGACCCGCGCCGTGGGAAGCACGCGCCCCTTGCTGTCCACTATGATACGAAGCGGATACTTCTCGCCCTGGCCGTCCCGAACCGTGAGCCTGGGATCATCTATGATTATCGTGTTTACCCCGACCATGATAGCATCGGAGGTCCGCCGCATGCGGTGCACATACCGACGGGATTCCTCGCAGCTTATCCAGTGCGAATCGCCCGTCCATGTGGCGATCTTGCCATCCAGGCTGATGGCGAACTTGGCGGTAATGAAGGGAAGCCCGGTTGTAATAAACTTAAAATAGGCCTCATTGATTTCCTGCGCCTCTTCCTCCCTCTCCCCCGCAAATACGGATATGCCCGCGCTTTCCAATTCCGCCCTGCCTTTATTTGAGACCTTAGGATTGGGATCCAGCGCGGCGATATGCACCATCGAAATGCCCGAATCGATTATAGCCTTTGTGCACGGAGGGGTACGTCCATAGAAACAACACGGCTCAAGCGTAACATACATCGTAGCTCCGCGGCTTTTATCGCCAGCCTGTTTTAACGCCGCCGCTTCGGCATGCGCCGATCCCGGCGGCTGCGTGTAACCCTCCCCCACAACCACGCCGTCTTTTACTATCACCGCACCGACAGCCGGATTGGGGCTGGTGCTGCCCACCGCCATCCTGGCAAGGGTGAGGGCCCGTTCCATGTAATCCATCGCTTGCTCCAGACTATATGCACATTCGTACAGATATACTAACGCGTTGGCCTGATAAAAGATAACGCGCGGACGAGACCTCTTGCCGAGAGTGCTCAGTTAGGGACCATCCGCTACGGCTTTTGAAGATTATAAGTATTTAACGCAGTCAGTTAGCGAGATTGATTGCCCTTCAGTTGCCATTCTATCACCTGTATCACACAAAGTGCAATAATATTATATAAATGAAAACGCTTCACCCGCGTCGTCGCCTCCAGCCCAACTCACAATGTTTTATATAGATCGACGGGCGAACGTCCGAATCATCTGCGAGCGATTAATTCTCTGTACCGAACCAATTTCAAGAGCGGCTTCGCGATATGCTATAATGCAGCAACAATGAAAATAGCGACAAAAACGACGGTTTTCGAAATCGTTGGAACGCTTCTGGTAGCACTGCTCATCTTTCTTGGCGTTCACTTTACGCTGGAAAGCCGCCTGACAAACGGCATTTCCATGTTGCCAAACTTGGAGCATGGACAACGTGTGCTTGTATGCAAATCCGCTTACTGGTTCGGCGAGCCCCAGCGGGGAGATGTTGTTGTTTTTCATGACTCGTCACGTCCATCACCTATCGACTATATCATTCACAGGATAGCGGGACTGCCAAACGAGAAAGTGGAAATCAGGAATGGGTTGGTATACATTAACGATTCAATGCTGGAAGAGCCGTATATTCAAGGGAATTCTTTGAACCGACCTCCCGAAATAGTTCCACATGACAGCTATCTTATTGTGGGCGACAACCGCGACTCAGCCTCCGCCGACATCGTTCCGAGGAATGAGATCATCGGCAAGGCCTGGCTGTGCTATTGGCCGCTCAGCGATTGGCATCTCGTCTCGGGATACTCTTACGATTAGCGCCTTAACGCGGCCAGAGCCGTCCGACTTATAAACATCTCTTTATTTAAAATATCCCTATCGATAGTAACGCCAAAATAAGAAGAGACAACGCGTATCGGCTCTGAACTTTCTCGTAAACAGGATGTTTGACAAAAAAAACAGCGACTAGTATACTCCTACATAAAGTCGCTCAGAATAATACTTTCTGTGAGGTGAGACATGGAAGAACCGAAGAAAAAGAAAACCATACCCATCGGCTATTTAATAGCACCCGTTATAACTATTGTGGTAATCATCTTACTCGTGGTTCTTTGGCCTTCCGGCGACGGCGGCGGGACACCAACCCCAACCGCCATACCGACAACAACAGCCACAGCTACCACAACACCCACAGGAACACCAACTGCCACAACGCCTCCGGTCGGCGCTGTGACAATTTCAATCGACGCTCCTGAAACAGTAGTTAAGAGTGAAGGCCGGTACTTCCATGCTTACGTTAATATTACCTCGGTAAACGATTTCTACGCGGCACAATATGATATTACATATAATCCAGAAGTCATCAGGGTACAAGACGTCACTCCGGGAGATATATCCGGCACCGCTATCCGCATTGAAAAGTGGAGCTACGTGCCCGCCAATACGCAGGGGACATTAAGAATAGTTAACAGCCTGCCGTCCTCCATGGGTGCTAGCGGTGTTAGCGGCGACGGCTACCTGGCAGATATCTACTTCAAGGTTATGGGCGATCCTGATGATTTCAGTGTTATCTCTTTCATTGAGGGAGAAGGCGATCCGGCAGGTTATCTTATGATTGGTGATAACGAAGGGACCGAAATCACCGCGACCTGGAACGACGGCTTCGTCGCTATAGAATAACCTGGTAGATATCGTTAATCTACACGCAAAATTCTTATCCTGCCATTAGTAGCAGAAAATTAAGTATTATGTGTTTGTTTTTTATATTTTAAGTAAAGTTATATTATTTAGGATTGACAAATTGACTCGTTTCCAATATAATTTGACCGCTATAATCCCGACGCCGAAGCGAGGCGGAAATTAAGAGCAAGAAAATGAAAAAATCGATTTGTACGGCTATCAAGCTTTTCTCCGTCCTTAGCATAGCCTTAGTCGTTATTGTGGTTCTCTTCCCGGCGACGCACGCATGCGCAAGCGGCGAAGCGAACTCAGGCAACTTGCTGCTCGGCGATATCAACGGTGACGGTCAAGTAGACATCCTTGACTTTATTCTGTTAAAGCTAATTATCATAGGGCAAGAGTCGCCTAACGATCTCGCGGACATTGACGGCAATGGCAAAATCAACACACTCGATATCGCAGCCCTGCTTGACGAGGTCTTTGGGAAATCAGCTTCTCCGCGCGGCGGAGGCGGTGGCGGAGGTGGAGGCGGTGGCGTGCCTATTGTCACAAATCAGGTTAATTTCGAGCTATCCACGTATCAATCCTCATACGGCCCCGGAACAACGGGCGGCACCTTCACCGCGCGAGTGAATATCGCACAGACATCCTTTCTATACAACGGCTCTTTCACTGTAGACTACGACCCGCTTATACTTCAAGTCAACGATGTAACCAATGGTGACTTCAGCGGTAACGTGATTCAAATGGCAAACGGGGTAGATTGGAATGACGCGGCAGGAACACTCACAATAATGCCTAATCTCAGCTCATATGTAGACGGAGGCGGGAACGGCGTCTCTGGCAGCGGATATCTATGTGATATTATTTTTGAAACCAGGGGTGTGGGTACTAGCCCTCTCACACTAGGAAACGGCACGCTTTATAAAAGCCAATCGGGTAGCATCTCGGCTATATCTGGGACGACATGGATAAACAGTTCGGCACAAATCTCTCAGTTGTATAACTTGAATACATCCTCTTCCGACCACGGCGCTGTCACAACTCCTGGCGAAGCAGGTCCATATGTATACACTGCCGGGCAAGTGATTAACATTGTCGCCACTCCCGACGCCTGCTACCACTTCGTTAACTGGACTGGTGATATAGCTACTATTACCGACGCAAACGATCCGACGACCACTATCACCATGAATGGCGACTACTCAATCACAGCCAACTTCGCTATCGATGAGTTCGATCTAACGACTTCCTCCTCCGATGGAGGTTCAGTCACAACCCCCGGCGAAGGCGATCCGGTGGGCACCTATGACTGCGGCGATGTGGTTAATCTCGTGGCTACTCCGGACGCCTGCTACCATTTCGTTAACTGGACCGGCACTGGCGTTGCCGCAAGCAAGGTAGCTAACCCTAATGCCGACACTACAACCCTAACCATGGACGGCGATTACACTGTACACGCCAACTTCGCTATCAATACTTTCATAATTACCGTAACGCAGAGCGCCAACGGGACGATATCTCCGGGAACCACGACTGTCAACTGCGGAGCCGACCAGACCTTCTCCATCGACCCGGATTCCTGCTACTACGTCGTAACCTTAACTGTCGACGGTGCGCCGGTTGCCCCTTCCGAATCCTACACCTTCACCGATGTTCAAGCCAATCACACCATCACTGCTGCTTTCGCCATCGATACCTTCGATCTGAGCATAGACAGTTCCGCTGGAGGCTCGGTAACTACCCCGGGCGAAGGCGATCCGGTGGGCACCTATGACTGCGGCCAGGTGGTCAATCTCGTGGCCACTCCGGCTTCCTCTTGCTATTACTTCGTCGAGTGGACCGGCGATATCAGCACCATCGCCAACCCAAACGCCGCTTCCTCCACCATCACCATGAACGGCGATTATGATATCACCGCCAACTTCGCTATCCATACCTTCGACCTGAGCATAGACAGCTCCGCTGGAGGCAGCGTCACCGCTCCCGGCGAGGGCGCTTATAACTACGATTGCGGCACTAACGTGCCGATCGTCGCTGAACCGGATCTGTGCTATATATTCGACCAGTGGACAGGCACGGGCGTCTCCGCGGGAAAAGTGGATGACCCGTTCGCCTTGTCCACTACAATATTAATTGACGGCGACTACTCCGTACATGCCAACTTCGTCATCGGCTCTACATTCAACCTTACACTAATCGCCGATCCCATAGGCGGCGGAACGCCGTCGTTTGACGGCTCAAATCCGTTTAATTGCAGCGATATCGTTTCTATCCACGCAAATCCGGATCCGTGTTACGACTTCGCTAACTGGACGGGTTCGCCATATATAGGCGATCCCAACTCATCCGATACGACGGTACAGATGTACTCAGAATACACTGTAACCGCGCACTACACGATCAAACAATTCACCCTGACCTATAACGCCGGCGCGGGCGGCTCTATCACTGGTACCACGCCGCAAACCGTAGATTGCGGCTCCGACGGCTCAGAGGTCACCGCCACTCCGAACGCGTGCTACCACTTCGTCGACTGGTCGGACGGCGTGCTAACCGCCTCACGTACCGATACCAACGTACAGGCCGATATCACCGTCACTGCTAACTTCGCTATCGATACCTTCACTCTGACCTATAACGCCGGTGCGGGCGGCTCTATCACTGGCACCACTCCACAAACCGTTAACTGCGGCTCCGACGGCTCAGAGGTCACCGCCACCCCCGACGCGTGCTACCACTTCGTTGACTGGAGCGACGGCATACTTACAGCTTCCAGAACCGATATCAACGTGACTGAGAATGTCGCCGTTACCGCAAACTTCGCTGTCGATGACTTCGATCTCACAATTTCTTCCGGCGCGGGCGGCAATGTGACCACACCTGAAGAGGGCGTTTCCCATTACGATTGCAGTACTTTACAAAGTATTGAAGCGACACCGGATACGTGCTACATCTTCAGTCAATGGACGGGAACTGCTGTAGATGCCGGCAAGGTAACCGATCCCGGTTCAGCCTCAACAACTGTAAACGTGGATGGTAATTATTCTTTGCAAGCGAACTTCGTCATCGGATACACGTTCACCCTCACGCTGGTTGCCGATCCGTTGGGTGGGGGAAACCCATCATTTGAAGGCGATAATCCGTTCAATTGCAGTGATATTGTCTCCATTCATGCCAACACCGATCCGTGTTACGACTTCGTTAACTGGACGGGCTCGCCGTACATAGGCGATCCTAACTCATCCGATACGACGGTACAGCTGTATTCAGAATACACTGTAACCGCGCACTACTCGATCAAACAGTATGCCTTAACGACAAACGTCCTGCCCGCCGAGGCCGCTGTTGTCGGCGCTACTGTGACAGGAGCCGGGACGTATAACTGCAACGACAGTGCTCCGATCCAGGCTGTTCCCGCAGGTTCGTACTCTTTCGCCTACTGGACCAGCGACGATCCAGAGATAAACGGAAGTACCGACATCTCTGAATCCGTCCTAATGGACGCTGATAAGAGCGTTACCGCCAACTTCGCAATCAATCCGAACACGGTGTATTTCGAGAGCGTAGGACCTCAGACGATTGGTGTCCAGTTCACCGTAACCATCAACATCACGAGCTCGATTTATCTGACATACGCCTATTTCGACCTGGGATTCAACTCTACAGCCATGCAACTGGACGGAATAATACCTGTGAATTGGGGTAACCAGTTCCATCAAACATCTGTAAGCACCGACCAACAGCAACCCGGTGTAATACGCGTGATATGGGATAACTCCGCCTGGGCGAACAACGTGAACAACGGCTACGGGGTTAACGCATCCGGAGCTCTATGCACAGCATACTTTACGCCTCTAGCCGCCGGGGCCAGCCCGCTCAACTTTGTGCCGGGGGCAGGCATTCCCAGATTACTTAAGTGGGAAGCCTGGGCCTCAAGCGAAATATTGCCTTCTTACTGGATTGACAGCTCCGTAACAGTGGAATAACAGCCGGATCATCCAGAAGGTCTTCATCACCTCGTTAACGGAATATTTATTTCCCATACCAATTGAAGATAAAATAATAGGATTTTACTCTTACGCTAATCTCAATTATATCCCGCTATTGTTAAACATTCTCTCGATATGTTAGAATCTATAATCTAGTATGAAACACTCTATATGGCGCTGGTTAGATAATTTTAAGCTCTTTTATATTATTTCTCTTGACTTTTCTACGATATTATATTATAATAAGTGCCGATAGAGTAGGTTATTCTGCTTTATCGCGTAAAAACTTGGCGATACGCCGAGTTAATAAAGCTAGTTTAGCGGGGGCCGAGAAACGCAGTCTGTATTTGGTTGCTTGGACTGCGCGGAGCCAATAGCAAAACCGACCGTTATAGGTCGGTTTATTCTTGTAGTCATTAAGATGTATAGCAGGAAAAAGTAAGTTTCGGAGGTGCGAGATGTATCAAAAGAGTAGAGGAATTAATAGGTTGCTCGGTTCACTTATAGTTGTCATTATATCCCTCGTCCTCGCTTTCTCCCCCATCTTGGCACTTCCTTCATATTCGTACGCCGAAGGTTCCTCTGATACCGGCGATATCAACGGGGACGGTGAGGTAAACATCCTTGATTTCATTTTGCTCAGATTGATTCTATTAGGAACAACATCCTCTAATGGCAACAGCGATATTGACGGCAACGGCAAAACCAACTTCCTTGATTCCAGCGAACTGATAGCTACATTCTTTCCCGTTGTCGCGTTCCCGCGCGGTAGTGGCGGCGGTGGCGGCGGTTCTATACCCCCTACGACTACACCCACTCCACCGCCTACCTATACATTAACTTATAACGCAGGCGCTGGAGGATCTATCACCGGTACTACTCCTCAGACCGTTAATGAAGGCGAGGACGGCTCCACTGTTACAGCTACTCCAGACACCAATTACCACTTCGTTGACTGGTCGGACGGCGTACTGACCGCCTCCAGAACCGATACCAACGTACAGGCCGATATCACCGTCACAGCCAATTTCGCGGAGGATGGTGTTACCACTTATACATTAACCTATAACGCCGGTGCGGGAGGCTCTATCACGGGCACTACCCCGCAAACTGTTGACTGCGGCTCCGACGGCGACACCGTCACAGCCACTCCCGACGCGTGCTACTCCTTCGTTGACTGGTCGGACGGCGTACTGACCGCCTCCAGAACCGATACCAACGTGACCGGTGATATCACCGTCACTGCTAACTTCGCTATCGATACCTTCACTCTGACCTACAACGCCGGTGCTGGCGGCTCTATCACTGGAACTACCCCGCAAACGGTTGATTGCGGCTCCGACGGCTCCGCCGTTACAGCCACTCCTGATACCGATTATCACTTCGTCGACTGGTCGGACGGCGTGCTTACAGCCTCCAGAACCGACACCAACGTACAGGCCGATATCACCGTCACAGCTAACTTCGCACCGGACGGTGTTACCACTTATACATTAACTTATAACGCGGGCGCGGGAGGCTCTATCACCGGTACAACCCCTCAGACCGTTAATGAAGGCGAGGACGGCTCCCAGGTCACCGCCACCCCCGACGCGTGCTACTCTTTCGTCGACTGGAGCGATGGCGTACTCACTGCTTCCAGAACCGATACCAACGTGACCGGTGACATCACCGTCACAGCTAACTTCGCTATCGATACATTCACTCTGACCTATAACGCCGGCGCGGGAGGCTCTATCACAGGCACTACGCCGCAAACTGTTGACTGCGGCTCCGACGGCTCCCAGGTTACTGCCACCCCCGACGCGTGCTACCACTTCGTCGACTGGTCGGACGGCGTACTGACCGCCTCCAGAACCGATACCAACGTACAGGCCGATATCACCGTCACTGCTAACTTCGCTATCGATACCTTCACTCTGACAGTGAACTCCAGCGGCTGCTGCGACATTATCACCGACTACGGCACCGTATCCGCCGGCGGTTCCCAGACATTCACTGACATACCGTGTGGAACCGTTGTTAATATAAGCTGCGATGATTCCGACCTGTTATGCTTCTTCAACTCCTGGACCGGTGACGTGGCTGATCCAGGTTCCGCCAGCACCACCGTAACTGTGGATGCTGACAAAACGGTCACCGGCACCTGCAGCGCTACAGCAACCTACTCCCTCACGGTCAATTCCCTCGGCTGCTGTCCTATAGAAGTGACCGGAAGCAGAACCGATACAATCCCTGCGGGCGGAACCGGGATATACACTGGACTTAACGCTTTGGATTCCGTTACCCTTACCGCAGATGATTCCGATCCGTGCTGTGAATTCCAGCAGTGGACACTGAACGGCGTACCTTCAGTGATAAACCCCTTAATAGTTACCGGGCTTACCGGCGATGCTACAGCCAATGCCTCTTGTATCACACCAACCTACACACTGACCTATAACGCCGGTGCGGGAGGCTCTATCACGGGCACTACCCCGCAAACTGTTGACTGCGGCTCCGACGGCGACACCGTCACAGCCACCCCCAACGCGTGCTACTCCTTC